>Ga0209639_1003401_pt1 | contig 10671 bp, 7 predicted proteins | sample EPASupsiteHSE605_FD_187268 | JGI IMG/M metagenome (GOLD analysis project Ga0209639, IMG submission 187268) | Bioremediated contaminated groundwater from EPA Superfund site, New Mexico - Sample HSE6-05 (SPAdes) (version 2) | ecosystem: Environmental > Aquatic > Deep subsurface > Groundwater >...
GAAATTGAACGGGTGATAATTTCCCACTGGCACGCCGACCATAGCGGCCTAGCTTGCTGGTTTAGCGAGCAGTGGGGGGCAGAGGTTTATGTGCACAGGCTTGAAAAGCCCAAACTGTCGCAGGGTTATGACGCTTATGTGGAAAGGCTGCCCTTCCTGCGTGAGGCCGGCGTACCTGAAGTTGATCTGGAGGAAATGCTTGATGACCGGGATCCTCTGCCCAGGCCGTTGCTGCCCGCTAAGCGGGTCAACCTGCTGGAGGGTGGAGATAGACTTGTCTTTACGGGTGGGGAACTGCAAATTTTACATATGCCCGGCCATTCTACCGGGCATATCTGCCTCTATGATGCAGTAAGTAAAATATTCTTAGCCGGGGACTTCATCCTGGCGCATATTACCCCGAATCCCTTCATGGCGGCCCAGCCGGAAGATCCCAACCAAAGAGTCCCGGCACTGGCTCAATATTTGACGGGACTGAATACAATGAAAGAAATAGATATTGGTCTAATTTTAACAGGACACGGGGAGAATATTAGCAATGTCGCTGAGGTGGTTGAAAAAGTTCTGGCCCACCGGCTTAAGCGCTTGGAAACTGTTGCCGGCATCCTTGCTGGAGCGGTTCTGAGCGCCTACCAGGTGATGAGGATCATGTACCCAGGAGTCAGGGGGTTCGATATCCTGTTGGGAGTTTCTGAAGTTTTCGCCCACCTGGATTATCTTGAAGCCCATGGCAAGGTTAGCTATGAAGTCAAGGAGGGGATCTCCTTTTACCGCCTTGCCCTCTGAAATAAGTAAAAGAGGAGTTATCATGAACCTGAGGATATCTACTGCCATTGCAGCAGGGAAGATCGCCTCCTGGCTGAGCAAGAGGCAAGGCCATAAAGGCTCTTCCTTGCCTGGAATGGTTGCGCTCAAAATATATTCGGGAACGTTGCATGATTTAGCCGCCCAGGTCCGCAAGCAGATTATCGTTGTCAGCGGGACCAATGGAAAAACAACTACTTCCAACATGATTTTCGGTATATTGCGGGATGCCGGCTTTAAGAACATTGCCAACCTGGAGGGGGCAAACCTGGTCTCTGGTGTTACTGCCAGCTTTATCAAAAGCGCTGGGCTTAGCGGAAAAATAGACTGCGACTATGCGGTGTTGGAAGTGGATGAAGCCTCCATGCCCATAGTTTTAGCTGAGCTTAGTCCAGGGATCGTGGTTCTGACCAACTTTTTCCGGGACCAGTTGGATCGTTACTGGGAACTTGACAAGATCACCGGTGTCATACGCGATGCCCTTAATAATAGTGAAAGGCATAGCACCCTGATTCTAAACGCCGACGATCCGCTGGTGGCCCAGTTTGAGAAGAATACTGGTTTGCCCGTGATATTTTACGGCCTGACCGGCAATGAAAACTCGGAAAGGACCAGCACGCAGACCAGGGAGGCCCAGTATTGCCCTTTCTGTGGTTCACCACTAAGCTATGAATTTTACCATTACGGGCAACTGGGCCGGTACCGCTGCAACGGCTGTGGGTTCGCCCGGCCGGGCGCCAGGGTGGAGGCCAGCGAGCCGCTCATAACAGGTGGTATTGCCAAGTGCCGCCTGGGCTTCGACCGTCAGGAGGCCGCACTGACCATGCAGGTACAGGGTCTTTACAACCTTTACAATGCGATGGCTGCCTTTGCTGTGGGTCTGCACCTCGGGGCTAAAGTTCCTCTGATGTTGAAAAGCCTGCGCCAGTACCGGCCGGTGCTCGGCCGCCTGGAGAGGTTTAGCTATAAAGGCAGAAGCGCTTTTTTGAGCCTGGTCAAAAACCCCACCGGTTTTAACGAGGGTCTCGCTGATTTGCGCAGTTTGAGAGGGACAAAAAGCGTCTTCTTTGCCATTAACGACAACGCTGCGGACGGGAGGGATATTTCCTGGCTGTGGGACGTTAACTTTGAGGTTTTAAACTCTGGCCGCAAAGATTTGGTGAGCTTTATTTGTTCCGGCAGCCGGGGAGAAGAAATTGCTCTGCGGCTGAAATACGCCGGTATACCTATAGACAAAATCGTTGTCAACAAGGAAATGGGGCAGGGTATTAGAAAAGTACTGGCCAGTCGCTCGGATATGGTCTATTTATTTTCAACTTACACCGCCCTGTGGCCTGTCCACAAAATACTAAAGAGCCTGGCCGACAAGGAGGGTGCTTATGCTTGAGGTGTGTCATCTATACCCTGACTTGTTAAACCTGTACGGGGACCGGGGCAATATCATTGCTTTTGTACAGCGCTGCCGCTGGCGCAATATACCCGTTTCGGTGAGGGCTGTTAACCTCGGGGAAAGGGTTGATTTTAATGATTACGATTTTGTCTTTCTAGGCGGCGGCTCGGACCGGGAACAAAACCTCATAGCGGCTGATTTAATTAAACGCAGGGACGAATTCGCGGCGGCCATCGAGGCTGGCCTGGTGGTACTGGCCATCTGCGGTGGCTACCAACTGCTGGGGAAGTACTATCTTACACTTGAGCATGAAACTATTCCCGGCCTGGATATCCTGGATTTTTACACCCAGGCAGGGGACAAAAGAATGGTCGGCAATGTTGCGGTCGAGGTAAATATGAGCGGAAAGAGGTTTAGCCTAGCCGGCTTTGAAAACCACTCCGGCCAGACCTACCTGGGGAATATCGAGCCACTTGGCAGAGTCTTGAGCGGGCAGGGCAATAACGGTGTGGACGGGCTAGAGGGCGCGCGCTACAAAAATGTCTTCTGTTCCTACCTGCATGGCCCTGTGTTACCCAAAAATGCCAGGCTGACCGATCAACTGATAACGCTGGCCCTGGTTAGACGGGGTATGGCTCCGCAATTAGCGCCCCTGGATGACCTGTTTGAAAACCGGGCCTGCGGGGTCATGCTGGATAAGCTTGGAGTGGGTAAAAGATAGGTATTTTGCTTTTAAAATTTCCTTTTAGGTCTTTTATTTTCGTTTCCATTACTGTCTCTGTTGTTTAGAATATAGTATAGTGAATAAAGAATCCTGTATACAACAACAGGGGGGTAGTGGACAGTGCAATACATCGTAACCTGGTCAGAGGGCAACGAAGTCTGTTATCGTTTTGTAGCTGAAGAAGAGATCAGCAGCCTGATCGAGGAAGACAAGAAATATATCGTGGCCGTGCTGCCCAATTAACCGTCGGAAACTAAACATTACTTATTTATTTTATGACACAAGGCTTGTTATTAACCTCGGATTCATCGTCGAAGGCTGGATTATTCCGGCCTTTTTGTGTATATTAAAGAAGACAGCTCAGATGGATGTGCATTAGTATAACAACAGGTAATGCAAAGTGCGCCTACATCAAAACCAACTTAAGACAAACCATGTGTACCAGGATTTTCTGTGGTATGAAATAATCACATAATATTAAGGGGGACAAAGCATGAACAGGTCCAGCCGGAAAATTATAAAGGTTGCCGCCACCTTGGCAGCAATATTGTTAACACTGTCATTGCTAAGCGCTTGTACTCTCTTTAGCAGTAAGGGAGCCGGGCAGGTTGCGCCGGGTGACACCCCTACAGGCCAGGAAGGGAGTAAGCCAGCGGAACAACCCTTAAATCTGGCCGTATACTACGTCAAAATTACCGATAAAGATGCCTACCTGGTCCGCGAAGTACACCAGGTCCCCTACACTCAGGAGGTAGCCAAAGCCGCCCTGGAGGAACTTGTTAAGGGCAACCCGGCAACCTCTGGCGCGGCCAGGGTTCTCCCGCCTGAAACCAAAATCAAGGGTATAGCTGTTAAGGATGGAATTGCCAGCGTAGACTTTTCAAGTGAGGTCCTGAAGGCCAACGTGGGGGCTGCAGGAGAAGCGCTGGGTATCCAGAGCATCGTAAATACCCTGACCGAATTTCCGGAAATTAAGCAGGTCTCTTTTTTGGTGGAGGGGAAGCTGGATGAAAGAGCAAAGGACTGGTGGGGCCACATCGGTCTCTATGACCAGCCTTTTAAAAGGGATGTTTCCACAGTTTATGAGCCGGTAATTTGGGTTACCTCTCCTGAACCCGGTCAGAAGATTGCATCTCCCCTGCAAATCAGCGGTAGCGCCAGGGTTTTTGAGGCTGCGGTGAATGCCAGAATTTTAGACAATGCAGGTAAAGAACTGGCCAGAGGGTATGCCACTGCAAGTGAAGGCGCGCCAGGGCGCGGGGACTTCGTGTTTACGCTGCCGTTTACGCCCACCACAGCTGGTAGCGGCAAGGTGGAGGTGTTTTGGGCCAGCCCGAAAGATGGTAAGGAGCTCGATATGGTGGTTATACCGGTCACCTGGTAGTTTTTGTATTCCTGACGCAGCAACTGCAAAGAATGAATACTTAGCGATGTGGAACTGTGCAGCAGTTTAAAGGATTTTTGCTAAACCTCCTACTGCATTTTAATGAGCTCACGTGCGAATGAATTAGCACCTACATTTAGCCTGGACGTAAGAAAAGATTTATCTTAGGTGAGTGTATATAGGCAGGCGCATAATATACGCGATGGATAGGCCACAAAATATTTGTGACCTTTTTTGTTTCCCCTTAATAGTTTAGTAGTATGTATTGACTTGGGCACATGTTACCTTGCTTCGCGCTGTAAACCCATACTTGCAAAAAGACAAAATTGTCTCCTGGTGGCGTCAAGACTTGTACGAACATTCTTCTTTTTAGCTGGTTTGCATATAATGTAGCATTATAACCTGACTGACTGTATCAAAAAGTCTAAATACAAAGAGAAGGAGTGAAGACGATGGACTTTCTGCGGCGTTTGGAAGAATACCGCTCCTTAGAAAAAGAGATTACCTGGGAGGGAACGTTCCAGGATTATATTGCTATCTTAAAAGAAAAGCCCTATGTGTCACAGCTTGCCCATGCCAGGCTTTATTCTATGATCAAAGATGCCGGGGTGGAGGAGATAGAAGGCGTCAAGCATTACACTTTCTTTTCCTCGGAACTCTTTGGTCTTGATAAGACTCTGGAAAAATTGGTGGAAGAGTATTTCCACCCGGCTGCGCGGCGTCTGGATGTGCGCAAAAGAATCTTGCTGTTAATGGGACCAGTCAGCGGAGGAAAATCAACTCTTGTGGCCATGCTTAAACGGGGCTTGGAGAAATATAGCCGTGATGAGCGCGGCAGCCTTTACGCGATTAAAGGCTGCCCCATGCACGAGGAGCCTTTGCACTTGATCCCCAAAGAACTCAGGGGGGATTTTCAGAAGGAATATGGCGTCTATATTGAAGGAGAACTATGCCCCTCCTGCCGGATGATGGTTGAGCAGGAGTATCAAGGTGAGATTGAAAAAATTCCGGTTGAGAGAATCTTTTTGTCAGAGGACAACCGGGTGGGCATCGGGACCTTTACCCCTTCCGATCCCAAATCCCAGGATATAGCCGACCTTACCGGGAGTGTGGATTTTTCCACCATCGCCGAGTACGGCTCGGAGTCGGATCCTCGGGCCTACCGCTTTGACGGGGAACTAAACATAGCCAACCGGGGCCTGATGGAATTTCAAGAGATGCTTAAATGCGATGAGAAATTCCTTTGGAATTTGCTCAGTCTGTCGCAGGAGGGTAACTTCAAGGCCGGCCGCTTTGCGCTCATTTATGCGGATGAACTAGTGGTGGCGCACACCAACGAAAACGAGCATAAGACCTTTATCAGCAATAAAAAGAACGAGGCCTTACAGTCCCGCATAATCGTCCTGAAAATCCCATATAACTTGCGGGTTAGCGACGAAGTGAAAATTTACGAGAAGCTGATCGGGCAAAGTGATCTGCGCAATATCCATATCGCTCCCCACGCCTTGCGGGTTGCTAGTATTTTCTCGGTTATGAGCCGGCTCAAAGAATCCAAGAAGCAGGGTATGGATTTGATCAAAAAGATGAAGCTGTACGACGGTGAGGATGTTGAAGGTTTTAAACAAAAAGACCTCCATGAGCTCCAGCTAGAGGCAATCGACGAAGGTATGAGCGGTGTCGACCCCCGTTACGTGATCAACCGGCTATCCTCGGCCCTGATCCGCACCTCCACCCAATGTATCAACCCGCTTGATGTCCTGCGGGCCATGAAGGAAGGTCTGGACCAGCATCCTTCCATTACCAAAGAAGAGAAGGACCGGTTGCTCAATTTTATTTCTGTAGCACGCAAAGAGTATGATGAAATGGCCAAGAAGGAAGTCCAGAGAGCCTTTGTCTACGCATATGAGGAATCGGCTAAAGTGTTGTTCAATAACTACTTAGACAATGTCGAAGCATACTGCAACGGCGTTAAGATCAAGGATCCCTTAACCGACGAGGAAATGGAGCCGGATGAGAAGTTGATGCGATCCATCGAGGAGCAAATCGGTATTTCCGAAAGCGCTAAAAAGTCTTTCCGGGAGGAAATCCTGATTAGACTCTCCAGCTACGCCCGCAAGAACAGGCGTTTTAATTACGGCTCACACGAGCGCTTGAGGGAAGCCATTGAGAAAAAACTGTTTGCGGACTTGAAGGACGTGGTCAAAATCACAACTTCCACCAAGACTCCGGACGCCGGGCAGTTGAAGCGGATTAACGAGGTCAGTGACAGGTTGGTGGCAGAGCACGGGTACTGCCCGACCTGCGCCAATGAACTGTTAAAATATGTCGGCAGCCTGCTGAACCGTTAGGGAGGAAGCCCCATGACCAAAACCAACTTCGTCATCTCCCGGGAGGACTGGTCGCTTCACCGCAAGGGGGAGATTGACCGGCAGCGTCACCAGGAGAAGGTGCGGGAAGCTATAAAGAAGAACCTCGCTGATATTGTCAGTGAAGAAAGTATTATTATGCACGACGGGCGCAAGGTGGTTAAGGTGCCGATACGCTCCCTGGACGAATTTCACTTCCGCTATGATTTCGGCAAGCAGCAGCATGGCGGCCAGGGGGACGGTAATAGCAAGAAAGGGGACGTTATTTATTCCGACCCACAGCAGGGCCAGAATAAAGGTAAGGGAGCCGGTGAAGAGCCGGGCGTGGATTACTATGAATCCGACATAACCGTTGATGAACTGGCCGAGATGATTTTTGAGGACCTGGGCTTGCCAAACCTGGAGCAGAAGAAAAAACCGGAAATTGCCTCGGAAGCGGCCGAGTTCAAGGATGTCCGTAAAAAAGGCATAGCCAGTAACATCGACCGTAAGCGGACGATTATGGAGGTCATCAAGCGCAATGCTTTGCAAGGGAACCCCGGTCTGCACGGCATAACCCCAGAGGATTTGCGCTACAAGACCTGGGAAACAACCTTTAAATTCGAATCCAGCGCCGTGGTCCTGGCCATGATGGATACCTCCGGGTCGATGGGGCCTTTTGAGAAATACATCGCGCGCAGCTTTTTCTTCTGGATGGTCCGGTTCCTGCGCACCAAGTACAATAATGTCCAGATTGTTTTCCTGGCTCACCACACCGAAGCCAAGGAAACAACCGAGGAGGAATTTTTCACCAAGGGAGCCAGCGGCGGCACCCGCTGTTCTTCTGTGTATAAGCTGGCCCTGGAGGTTATTGAAAAGCGCTATAGCCCCCAGGATTACAACATCTACGGCTTTCATTTTTCAGACGGTGACAACCTGTCCTCAGATAATGAGAACTGCATCAAGCACATCAACGCATTGCTGGAGGTCTGCAATATGGTGGGTTATGGTGAGATAGAGGGGCCGTACTACTACACCAGCACTCTGCGCAACACGTTCAAAAAGGTCCAGAACCCCAAATTTACCTGCGTCACCATCCGCGATAAGAGTGGGGTTTACCCCGCCTTAAAGAAATTCTTCAGCCAGACGCAGGAGCAAAAGTAAAAAAATGTTCACAAGAATTCATTTACCGTAAATCCCAAATAAATGTGAGTGCGAATTCATTCGCACAGCCCCAGAGGAATGCAGTGGAAGTCCCTTAAACTGCTACGCAGTTTTGTGCGATTGAAATCGCACCCACATCAAAACCAGCTTGTGAATATGGCTCATTCGTACGTTGACCCCATCGGAATGCTAAATACCTACAACCTACGACCAAACCAGCCTCGGGTCTCCCTAAACGGGGGACCTTTTTTTATCCCTTTCACCAGGACATTGGAAATAAAATAATATTTCAGCATATTGTAAACCAAGGAGTGATGACTGTTGAACCTGCAAAAAGAACTGAGCTGCCTGGAAGGGGCCATGGAAATAGTTTCGGCTAAGGCTAAAGAATTTGGTCTTGACTTTTATGAAATTTTCTTTGAGATTTGCCCCGCTGATATTATCTATACTTTTGGCGCTTACGGCATGCCCACTCGCTACTCCCACTGGACCTTCGGCAAGGCTTACCACAAAATGAAGACACAATACGATTATAATCTGGGACGTATTTATGAGATGGTAATTAATTCTGATCCTTGCTACGCGTTTCTTCTGGAGGGAAACAGCCTGCTCCAGAACAAGTTGATTATGGCGCACGTCATAGCCCACTGTGATTTTTTTAAGAACAATGCCTATTTCAAGAGCACCTCCAGGTCAATGGTTGAGTCCATGTCTGCCGCCGCGAATCGCTTCCGGGAATACGAATTCAAGTTTGGCAGAGCAAAAGTTGAGTCCTTTATCGACGCAGCCATTGCAGTGCAGGAGCATGTGGAACCCCGGCGACTGGTTAAGGAAACCTCAAAGAAGGCGGGGGCGCTTAAGCAGGAATGCCGGCATAATAAGCCTGAAACGCCTTATGATGATCTCTGGTCACTGGAGGATAAAGGCATATTTAAATGCGAGAACTGCGAGCATCCCAGAAAGTTTCCACCTGAGCCGGAAAAGGACCTGATGCTTTTCATAACTCAGAACAGTAAAGAACTGGAGGATTGGCAGAGGGACATCATGTCCGTAATCCGTCAGGAAATGCTTTACTTTTGGCCCCAAATGGAAACAAAAATTATGAATGAAGGTTGGGCGTCCTACTGGCACCTCAGGATCATGAGGGAGGTTGAACTGGACGAGGCGGATACAATTGAGTTTGCCAAGATGCATTCCGGTATCATCCAGACCTCCCGCACCCGCCTGAACCCTTACTCGCTGGGTTTAAGAATATTCGAAGACATCGAAAAGCGGTGGGAAAACCCCACGCAGGAGGAAAGGGAAAGATACGGCCGCCCAGGGGGAGAAGGAAAACAGAAAATTTTTGAGGTGAGGGCAATGGAAAATGATATTTCCTTTCTCCGCAATTACCTTACCAAAGAATTGGTTGACGATATGGACCTGTATTTATTTAAAAAAATGGGTTACGACTGGAAAGTTAGCCAGAAGGAATGGGAGAAGGTCCGGGATGGCCTGGTATCCAATCTTACCAATTGCGGCTATCCGCATATCGTGGTGGAGGACGGCGAATTTAATAAGAGGGGCGAACTCTACCTCAAGCACTACTTTGAGGGGGCTGAACTGGATGTTTTTTACCTGGAAAAGACACTCCCTCACGTTTATACTCTGTGGGGCAAGCCCGTTCACCTCGAGACGCGGCTGGACAATAAGCCGGTGCTCTTTTCTTGCAACGGTGAAAAGGTCTCCAAGAAAATTTTATAAAGAGACAATGGACCGCTTGGGAATAACAGTTTTTATATCTTAATACTTTATCTGGAAAAACAGAAGCTTTTAGCACTCCCATTGAATATACTGTTTTGGGGGAGGGCTTTTTTATGACTGTTGTTATCGTCGGGGGAGGTTGGGCGGGATGTTCCGCCGCTTATGCCGCAGCTGTGGCCGGGGCCGAAACAGTAATTATTGAAAAAACCGATATGCTTTTAGGCACCGGCCTGGTAGGCGGAATCATGCGCAACAACGGCCGCCTCACGGCCATGGAAGAAATCCGGGAACTCGGAGCTGGAAATTTCCTCAAGCTGATTGAGCAGGCTGCCACCCATCTTGACATTGATTTTCCAGGGCACCGTCACGCCATGCTATACGATGTCACCCGAATAGAGCCTTCGGTCATTATGGCGCTTCGCACTGCGGGGGTCGGGTTGAAGCTACAGAAAAGAATGGTTGGTGTTACGAGTGAAAATGGCTTTATAACCGGGGTTGCTATGGCCGACGGTGAGCATATCAAGGGAGATGTCTTCATCGACTGCACTGGTACGGCCGGGCCTGCACACTATTGCACGCAATACGGCGCAGGTTGCGCTATGTGCATTCTGCGTTGTCCCACCTTTGGTCCCCGCATCAGCCTTTCGGCAAAGGCCGGCATAACTGAAATAAGGGCCGGTGAGGGTTTCCCCCAGTTTGAGGCCATGAGTGGATCCTGCAAGCTCGAAAAAAAGTCGATATCACCTGCCCTGGTGGCAAAGCTAGAGCAAAATGGCGTGCTGGTAATTCCCCTTCCTGAAACCCTTCACGCCGGCGGCAAGCTTAACCGCAAAGCCTGTCAGCAGTACTCCCTGCCCGAGTTTGCGGAAAACCTGGTGCTCCTTGACACCGGCCACGCTAAGTTAATGGCCTCTTATTTTCCGCTGGAAATACTTCGCACCCTGGAAGGTTTTGAGGATGCCCGCTATGCCGATCCATATTCAGGTGGTATGGGGAACTCGGTCCGTTTTATGGCAATGGCTCCGTGCGATGACAGCCTGGCTGTTGTGGGCGCGGTCAACCTGCTCTGTGCCGGGGAGAAGACCGGCCTTTTGGTGGGTCATACCGAGGCCATTGT
>Ga0209639_1003403_pt1 | contig 10668 bp, 9 predicted proteins | sample EPASupsiteHSE605_FD_187268 | JGI IMG/M metagenome (GOLD analysis project Ga0209639, IMG submission 187268) | Bioremediated contaminated groundwater from EPA Superfund site, New Mexico - Sample HSE6-05 (SPAdes) (version 2) | ecosystem: Environmental > Aquatic > Deep subsurface > Groundwater >...
TGCTTCCCATTACTATCCACGGCTGCACAGCTTACGTCCTTGGTTTCGGAAGAACCGGCGCCACGCTGGCACGCCTGCTAGGTGCAATGGGGGCAAAAACCAAGGTGGCGGCAAGAAGGAAAGAATCCCTGGCCCGTATTGCTGAAATGAATCTTACCCCAATACCGTTTGACCAACTGTCGAAATCCCTGGAAGAAGCAGATGCCATTTTCAATACCGTTCCGTCTATGGTACTGACGGGTGAAATCCTTAAGAAGATATCACCTGAAGCTGTAATCATAGATCTCGCCTCAGCTCCAGGAGGTACAGATTTCCAGGCCGCTGACAAACTGGGGATTAAGGCTGTCCTAGCGCCGGGGTTGCCCGGCCGCGTAGCGCCCACGACAGCAGGCCGTATACTGGCCAGAACCATCCTCGGGTTTCTGGCAGGAGAGATGGCCAGCAGGTAATTGGCTTTCGGTTTCGGAGGTGCAAAAGATGCGTTTAAAAGGTGTCAAAGTGGGATTTGCCCTGACGGGTTCTCACTGCTGTCTTAATGATGTAGTACCGCAGTTGCGCATTCTGGTCAATGAGGGTGCAGAAATATTCCCGATAATTAGCCACACTGTTGATACTATCGATACCAAATTTGGTTCCAGTAAAAAGTGGAAAAAAGAGATAAAAGACATAACTGGCAGGGACGCTAGTACGAAAATGGTAGAAATTGAGCCTATCGGGTCACAGAAACTGCTCGATGTTTTGCTTGTAGCTCCCTGCACCGGTAATACTCTGGCCAAGCTGGCAAATGGAATTACTGATGGGACGGTCTTGTTCTCAATCAAGTCTCAACTGAGAAACCAGCGGCCGGTTATTCTGGGCATATCCACCAACGATGGTCTCAGTATGAACGCCAAGAACCTCGGACTTTTGCTTAACGTTAAGTACCTTTACATGGTACCCTTTGGGCAAGATAATCCAACTAGCAAACCAAATTCACTTATGGCCAAATGGAACCTGATTACTGAAACGATCATCGAGGCTATGAGAGGCAAACAGTTCCAGCCGGTATTGGTAGGATATCCTTCTTAGGTGTAAGCGGTATCGTAGATTGCCAATAACAGGACTTCAACCGGTGTGATGCCTGACCGCAGCCCGGCACGTTCTTGTAATATATATGTATTTAAACTTGTATTTGGAGGGGTAAATTTTGAAGAAGTTCAATGTGGTTATCGTAGGGGCGTCCGGAGCGGTAGGTCAGGAATTGCTCAAAATACTTGATGAAAGAAATTTCCCGGTCGGGGAATTAAGGCTTTGCGCAACCTCACGATCCGCGGGTAAGGTTATGCTGTTCAGGGATCAACCCTATAAAGTCGAAATAACTACGCCAGATTCCTTTAATGGGATGGATATCGCCCTATTCGCGGGGGGCGTCGCAAGTAAGGAATTTGGACCGGCCGCCGTTGAGCGGGGAGCAGTCGTAATCGACAACAGTAGCAATTTCAGAATGGACCCGGCAGTTCCTCTGGTGGTACCGGAAGTTAACCCAGAGGATGTGAAATGGCATCAGGGTATTATTGCCAACCCAAACTGCTCCACCATCCAGATGGTGGTTGCATTAAAACCAATTCATGACGCGGCCAAAATCAAGAGGGTGGTGGTAGCAACATACCAGGCAGTGTCTGGAGCGGGACGCGAGGGCATTGAGGAACTAACGGGACAGACCAGATCTGTGCTTGATCAGGGTGAAATAACCCCCAATATTTTCCCATACCCTATAGCTTTTAATTTAATCCCTCACATAGACGTCTTTGGGGATTTGGATTACACCAAGGAAGAATGGAAAATGGTCAAAGAAACTCAGAAAATTCTGCACGATGACGCTATTGCCGTAACAGCTACAACCGTTCGGGTTCCGGTCTACCGCAGTCATTCGGAAGCTGTGAATATTGAAACTCACCGCAAAATAACGGCTCAGGAAGCAAAGCGATTATTTGAAGGTTTTCCGGGTATTGTAGTTATTGACGACCCTGATGCGAAACTTTACCCAATGCCCTTGTTTGCTTCCAACCGGGATGAAGTTTTTATCGGTCGCATAAGGGAGGATAATTCAATCCCCAACGGTTTAAATATATGGGTCGTAGCTGATCAAATCCGCAAAGGCGCCGCTACAAATGCTGTCCAGATTGCAGAGTTACTAGTCGAATACGGATGCTTGATGAATAATTAATGTGGCATTAATACTATAAGTTGTGGGAGGTCGACATCCTGGCTGAAAGTCGAGAAGGAGATCTTTGCATGAAATTCATTGTCCAGAAGTTTGGTGGCACCTCCCTGGTGAGTCAGGACAAACGCGAAATCGCTGTGTCCAGAGTGGTACAGGCTAAGCAGGAAGGCTTTGCGCCGGTTGTGGTGGTATCGGCCATTGGGCGCTCAGGTGACCCTTACGCTACTGATACACTACTCTCCTTTGCTTGCAGTATTAATACAGAGCTTGCCCCCCGTGAGAGTGATCTCCTAATGTCATGTGGTGAAATCATTTCCGGTGTCATTATGGCAGCAACCATCCAAAAAGCAGGTTTCCCTGCTGTATTGCTTACCGGAGCACAGGCGGGTATTATTACTGACTGCGAATACAATGAAGCAAGGATATTAAGGATTGACCCTGAGCACATCATCAAAAATGCTGCTGCTGGGATAATTGTAGTTGTAGCAGGCTTTCAAGGTATTACTCAGGAGGGGGAGATCACGACACTCGGCCGGGGGGGGAGTGACACCACGGCCGCCGCACTTGGTGTGGCTCTTGATGCTACCTGGGTTGATATTTATACAGATGTCGAGGGGATTATGACGGCGGACCCAAGAATTGTTGAAGACGCGCTCCCACTGGAAGTTGTTACCTATAATGAAATCTGCCAACTGGCTCATGAAGGGGCCAAGGTAATCCACCCCAGGGCAGTTGAGATAGCAATGCAGAAAAGAATCCCTTTGAGGATTAAATCCACTTTCAGTGACGGGCCAGGTACCCTGGTGACCTCCCAGAGTGAAATTCATCAGGGCTCGATTGATATTACCAGGGATCGAACTGTTACCGGTATAACATATATTCCCGACATAACCCAGATTAAAATTATTACCGATGGCTTAGCGGATATTACAAATTTCCAGAGAAGAGTTTTTAAGGCTATGGCGCTATCAGGAATTAGCGTGGATTTTATCAACGTGCAACCAGAAATTATTTTATATACTGTTAAAAACACAGCCGCCTCGAAAGCCGTACAGGTACTTGATAATATGGGTATCTCCCCGCATGTGCTGCCTGATTGTGCCAAAATTGCTGCCGTAGGCGCAGCTATGACCGGCGTACCAGGCGTGATGGCAAAAATTGTTGAGGCGCTCGCCAGTGAACAAATTACGATCCTGCAATCCGCAGACTCCTATACAACAATTTGGGTGCTGGTTAAAAAGGAAGATATGGAGAAGGGCATTCGGGCGCTTCACCGTGCGTTCCGACAGTGAACTCATCCAGCTAAGCTGAACATCGAGACTTCGGTGGGGGACTCTACCCCCACCGAAGCAGAAAAGTGAAACTCCAACTTATAGAAGTGGGAGTCTTGGAATAGGATAACAAGCTATAACAAGGAAGGTGAACAGATTTGAATGTGGATTTTGGGCGGGTACTGACCGCCATGGTCACGCCTTTCCATAAGGACTTGAGTATCAACCTGAGCCAGGCCAGAAAGTTAGCGCGCCACTTGGTCGCCTCCGGTTCGGACGGGCTGGTCATAGCCGGTACAACGGGAGAATCACCAACACTAACTAAGGACGAGAAGGTAGAGCTTTATCGGGCTGTAGTGGAAGAGGTGGGAGGAAAGGCTGTCGTACTGGCTGGAACAGGCAGTAATTCAACCGCTGACAGCATTATGTTAACCCGTGCTGCCGAAAAAGTTGGTGTTGACGGGGTAATGCTGGTAGTCCCTTATTATAATAAGCCATCGCAGGAAGGGCTTTACCAACACTTTAAGACGCTGGCCGAGAGCACCGAACTTCCCGTCATGCTCTATAACATTCCGGGCAGAACTGCAGTGAATATACTGCCGGCTACAGTGGCAAGGCTTGCTGAAATAAATAATATTGTTGCCATCAAGGAAGCCAGTGGAAGCATGGATCAGGTTAGTGAGCTGCGCAGGCTTTTGCCGGATCGTTTTGCTATATATTGCGGCGATGACTCTTTAACTCTGCCAATGCTGGCGTTGGGCGGAAAAGGCGTTATTAGTGTGGCATCCCATCTGGTAGGTGACCGTTTGCAGGAGTTGGTTAATGCGTTTACATCCGGAAACACAACCCTGGCGAATGAAATTCACCTCGAACTGTTCCCACTCTTTAAAGGTTTATTTATAACTACTAACCCCGTTCCCGTAAAAACCGCCTTAAATCTGAAGGGTTGGCAGGTAGGCTCAACTCGCTTGCCTTTAATGGAAGCAACACCAATAGAAAAAGAATCCATCAAGGAACTGCTGGAAAATCTCAACCTTTTTTAATCTAAAAATGATAGATGACCGACTGTTTTAAGCTATTCAGATAGAGAAGGAGCCGCTTACTAAAATGCAGCTCCTTTTCATGTATTATGAACTGGTTTTTGGGGGACATTATCCAATGGTCTCATCTATAGATTGCCTTGATCTCAATAACCAGGCACCAGTGTTTAACATTATGTTTTAAATTTGTTGTTTATGGTAATAAAATAAAGTATAATAATATTTGAGTGTTTTTTAAGTGCGGATTTCCCGGGAGCAGTCTAATTATATATTTCCCCACCTTCTCCTGAATTATCTCACCTGATGCAAACATGAAATGAATTATTTATAGAAATGGTTAGGAGGTGCGGATTTGTCAAAAGAACCTAAATTGTCCCTGATACCCCTTGGTGGGTTAGGGGAAATCGGCAAAAACATGATGGCGGTGAGATTTGGGGAGAATATTTTAATTATTGACTGCGGTTTAATGTTTCCGGAAGAAAATATGCTGGGCATTGACATCGTTATCCCGGATATTACCTATCTCCTGGAAAACAGGGATTCCGTACTCGGGATTGTGCTAACCCACGGACACGAGGATCACATCGGCGCTCTGCCGTACGTGCTGCGCCAGTTAAATGTGCCGGTTTATGGGACTAAACTTACACTGGGGCTGCTACACGGTAAACTGAAAGAGCGAAATATGACCAGTGATACCACATTGCATACAGTGAAGCCGCGGGATGTCGTCCAGGTGGGTCCTTTTAAAATCGAGTTCATCAAGGTATCACACAGCATACCAGATGCAGTGGCAGTTGCTGTGCACACACCGATCGGTGTGGTTCTCCATACCGGCGATTTTAAAATTGATCAGACGCCGGTGGACAGTCAGGTAACAGATTTTCAAAGACTGGCTCAGATGGGTGAAAAAGGTGTCCTGGTTTTACTTTCCGACAGCACCAATGCGGAAAGGCCCGGTTATACCATGTCCGAACGTTTTGTGGGAAACACCTTTGATGAAACTTTTCGCCAGTCAGCCGAGGATCGGATTATTATCGCCACCTTTGCTACTAACGTGCACAGGCTCCAGCAGGCCATCCAAGCTGCGTACAAGCATAACCGCAAGGTCGCTGTTGTTGGACGGAGCATGGTCAATGTGGTCAGCATTGCTACCGAACTAGGCTATCTAGACATCCCCGACGGTATCATGGTAGAACTTGAGGAGGCCAACCGTCTCCCTAAAAACAGAGTCGCTATTCTAACCACGGGGAGCCAGGGTGAACCAATGTCGGCTCTGACCAGGATGGCTTTGTCGGACCACCGTCAGGTTGAGATTTTACCTGGCGACACCGTTATTATTTCGGCCACACCGATACCCGGCAATGAAAAGCTGGTAGCTCGGATTATCGACCAGTTATTCAAACTTGGCGCTAAGGTAATTTATGAGTCGATGTCTGGTATTCATGTCTCCGGTCACCCTAGTCAGGAGGAACTTAAGCTAATGCTCAACCTGACCCGACCGAAGTTTTTTGTTCCCATCCACGGTGAATATAGAATGTTGATCAGACACGCCGAGCTTGCTAAGGATGTAGGGGTCTTGCCGGAGAACATTTTTGTAGGGGAAAATGGCCAGATATTGGAATTTAGCCGCCGCTCAGGCCGAGTAGCCGGCAGGGTTACCGCCGGAAAGGTGCTTGTTGACGGGCTCGGTGTTGGAGACGTAGGAAATATTGTCCTGAAGGACCGTAAAATGCTGTCCCAGGACGGGATCCTGATCGTAGTGGTCACGATAAATCGTGAAACCGGGCAAATCATGGCAGGTCCGGATATTGTCTCAAGGGGATTTGTCTATGTCAGGGAATCCGAAGAACTACTCGAGGAGGCCAGGATTAAAGTAAAGGCATCGTTGGAAAAATGCAATTACCGGGGAATCTCCGAGTGGTCCTCAATGAAGTCTCAGGTCAGAGACGCTTTAGGAAAATTCTTATTTGAAAAAACCAGGAGAAGGCCAATGATACTGCCAATCATCATGGAAGTTTGAGGGAATTAGTTTTCTATTAGACAAAGATAAAGCCGCCGATAGCGCGGCTTTATCTTTTTATATAGTCCTGAGGTTCCCTGCAGTTGACAGGAGGTATTTTTTAATTCATTTGATGCATACTAGCAGTGTCACAGAATGGTTCAGGGACATCTAAGTACCAAGTCAGGAGTGAAACTAGTGTCAACAATTAATGTTGAACCTCAACCAGGGGTTTTTCCCTTTACCCCGGCGCCTTTTCCAGAACCAAGAATTACACCAGAACCGGAAAGGCGGGAAGACCCAGACAAAGAAGTTGACCCCGACCGAGAACCCCAGCACGGCAAAAAAGTTGTTGGAAAAGCCAAAGGGACACTGGAGTCAGTGAAGGAAATGGGCTCGGCTCCCATTCCTGAATTCAAGTCCAATATTCACTGCCTGACCATTATCGGGCAAATAGAAGGGCACCTGGTACTTCCACCACAGAACAAGACCACCAAGTATGAGCACATGATCCCGCAATTAGTAGCTCTGGAGCAGGCAGCTGAGGTTGAGGGGGTCTTAATTATCCTAAATACCGTGGGTGGGGATGTTGAAGCGGGCCTGGCCATTGCCGAAATGATTGCCAGTATGTCCAAGCCAACCGTTTCAGTCGTTCTGGGAGGCGGTCATTCCATTGGTGTGCCTATTGCGGTTGGGTCACAGTATTCCTTTATAACCGACACTGCCAGCATGACTATTCACCCGATTCGTCTCAACGGCCTGGTCATTGGCGTTCCCCAGACCTATGAATATCTTGACAAGATGCAGGACAGGGTTGTCCGTTTCACCACGATGCATTCAAACATCACTGAAAAAAAATTTCGCGAGTTGATGTTCCGAACCGGAGACCTGGCCAGAGATATAGGTACTGTTCTTATTGGTAAGGAAGCTGTAGAAGTGGGTCTGATTGACGCTGTGGGCGGCATTGGTGAAGCTGTCAATAAAATCAACACTATGGTTGAAGAATGGAAGCACAGGAGAAAAGAGGCGGTCCTCCAGTGATTCTATATACCCCGATGCAGTTGGAATTGGTTTTGGAAGGATTCGATACCACCAAGTATCCTGAATACAGAAACATTGAATACCAGGGTGTGGCGATGGTGGTGGAATCAGCGGGGTTTGGCAGGCAGAAGATTGTTAAGCTATTAAGCACTAATCCTTTTGACTACCTAAAACCGGAACTTGTGCCGGGTAGTTTAATAGAAGGTTAAACACTATTCCTGGGTTACCAGGAATTTTTTTTTGGAAGGATTTTCACGCTCGGGTCAGCCTCATGATATAATAAAATGTATTGTTTTAAAAGTTACAGGAGGGGGTATTCGTTTGACCCTGATGGAAGCACTAGTACTGGGTATAATACAAGGCCTGGGAGAGTTTCTTCCTATTTCCAGTTCGGCTCATCTGGTTTTGGTACCATGGGCTCTGGGGTGGAGTTATGCTGGGCTGACCTTTGATGTGGCACTGCATATAGGAACTCTAATCTCAGTATTGGCCTTTTTTTGGAAGGACTGGATTAAACTTGTTGGCTCTGCACTTGCCAGAAAAGGTAGCCAGGAAGCCGCCTTATTTTGGTATCTGGTACTTGGAACGATACCAGGCGCAATTGTTGGCTATCTCTTCGAAGAGCAGGCTGAAACTGTATTTCGCACTCCTTTATTAATCGGCGTGATGCTGGTTGTGATGGGTATTATTCTATATTGGGTCGACAGTAGGGCTGCAAGCAAAAAAACAATTGAGAGGATTTCTCTTCTCGACAGCCTACTAATCGGTCTATCTCAATCGTTGGCCATCATACCCGGAGTATCCCGCTCCGGTATCACCATGACCGTCGGCCGGACACTGGGGTTGACTCGTGAATCTGCGGCAAGGTTCTCTTTTTTACTTTCAACACCAATTATTGTTGGCGCAGGACTTTTTAAAATTAAAGACCTGGGGCCAGGAGACCTGAACGCAGCTTTTTTGACCGGAGTGGTCTCCTCCGCGGTAGTCGGTTTTATTTCCATAGGCTTTCTGTTAAGGTACCTGGCAGAACGCAGTTTCGCGGTATTTGCCTGGTATCGCTTCGTTGTTGGTTTTGCCATCATAATCCTGGCACTGACCAGGTGAATTGGCATTAACCGCCAATCGGGCTGTATTTATCTTGCTTAAGCCATTTTTAATGCTGCTCTCCGGTGGCCCCGGAGGGCTAATATTATGTGGTTTTCAGGGATTTTTGGCCATAACTGTGGTATATTATTTCTGGGAGGAGGGAAATTCATGGGAATTTTGGGTCAACTGAAGGAAGAACTTAAATACGAAATTATCGGGATCGCCCTCATAGCTTTGGGTGTACTCGGCCTACTTAGCATCCTGGTCCCTTCCTCCGGTCTGGTCAGTGTATTTATTGACAGGGTACTCAAAAGCATCGCTGGAGAAGGACGCTACCTGTTTCCACTGCTACTGGTCATGATAGGTGGCAGACTGGTGCTAAAGCGTAGTCGCACCACCACAGTGTCTGAAAGAATGTATGGAGCACTGCTCTTATTTATTTTGATCTTGACCTTTTGTCACCTGATTATACCTGTCGATGACTCCTTCAAAGCGGGTTTGGCCGGTGACGGGGGAGGTTTGCTTGGCGCCATATTTAGCTATATATTAAGAAAATCGTTTGGCATTATAGGTACATATATAATTCTTATAGCTGCCGGGATTATCGCACTCCTCCTATTGACCAACCTTTCTCTGGCCGCAATGTCCAAGGGGTTTGCCGGTGGCTTACTGGCCGGAATTAAAAGTAGTCTGCAGGGAATTGACAACTTTCTTTTTACCAAGGTGGAAGAAGACAGGGAGGGGGCTGTCATTTCTCCCGTTATTATAGATAATACTGAGGAAGCATTTCCAGCCGGGGTTCCCGCAACCGTGCGCAAAGGACAGGCCGACAAGGAACGGACTTTCCCTACAATATCAGACTTTGACAGCAAAAAAGAGGTTGTCAACCTGGACAGGCCGGAGTCTGCGCCAAGTGGCGAAGCAAAAGAAAATAATGAATTGGATGCCCTGTTTAACAAGGAATTGTCAGGAGTTTTGGGCGCCTACAACCTGCCGCCACTAACCATACTATCCCGCCCGTTCAAGGCTAAAAATATCAGATTGAGTAAAGATATCAATGAGAACATTCGTATTCTCGAGGAAACTCTGGAGAGTTTCGGAGTGAAGGCAAAGGTAATTCAGGTTTCCCGGGGACCCGCCATTACCCGCTATGAAATTCAACCTCCAGCAGGGATTAAGGTCAGCCGGATTGTAAGCCTGGCAGATGATATTGCTCTTTCCATGGCAGCTCCGGATGTCAGGATCGAAGCGCCTATTCCTGGAAAAGCTGCGGTGGGCATCGAGGTCCCGAACAAAGAGATTTCCATGGTCCACATTAGGGATCTGCTGGAAACACAGGAATTTGGGCAGGCCAAGTCAAAGCTTACTGTCGTCTTCGGCAAGGATATCGCCGGTAATCCCATCGTGGGTGATTTAGCCAAAATGCCTCACTTACTAATTGCTGGAGCAACTGGTTCAGGAAAGAGCGTCTGTCTCAATACCTTGATCGCCAGTATACTGTTTAAGGCCACACCTGATGAAGTAAAGTTTTTAATGATAGATCCGAAGATGGTCGAACTGGCTACCTATAACGGCATTCCCCACCTGGCCTCCCCAGTGGTAACAGACCCCAGGAAGGCGGCAACTTCTCTACGTTGGGCGGCACGGGAAATGGAGCGCCGCTATGAGCTTTTTGCAGCTGTAGGTGTTCGTGATATAACTCGCTACAATAGCCTGGTAAAAACAAAAGACCCGGGCGGCATCCAACTGCTTCCCTTCATGGTGGTAATTATTGACGAACTGGCTGACCTGATGATTGTAGCTCCGGCAGACGTTGAAGACGCAGTATGCAGACTAGCCCAGATGGCCAGAGCTGCTGGTATCCACCTGGTGGTGGCTACCCAACGCCCTTCCGTAGACGTCATTACCGGATTGATCAAGGCCAATATCCCGTCCAGAGTGTCATTTGCTGTATCATCACAAATAGACTCACGCACCATCTTGGATATGGGTGGAGCGGAAAAACTCCTTGGCAAGGGAGATATGCTT
>Ga0209639_1003407_pt1 | contig 10663 bp, 10 predicted proteins | sample EPASupsiteHSE605_FD_187268 | JGI IMG/M metagenome (GOLD analysis project Ga0209639, IMG submission 187268) | Bioremediated contaminated groundwater from EPA Superfund site, New Mexico - Sample HSE6-05 (SPAdes) (version 2) | ecosystem: Environmental > Aquatic > Deep subsurface > Groundwater >...
CATAACCATTTTGCAAAGTAAGTACCATAGTATCTGGTGTTAACAAACCAAGTGCTGTTTTGGCAACTACGCTGGTAGCTATCGATTTGACAAATATAATAATCAGATCGACTAAGCCAACGTCTTGCGGCTTAGTTGTAGCATTAGGTCTGGCATTCAAATCGCCGTTTTCCGAACAAATCACTACACCCTTCTCACGAATCGTATGGATTTGATCATCACAAATATCAAGTAGCCAAACCTCTTCTCCAGCTAACGTCAGTAATCCGCCGAATAAGCTCCCCATAGCACCAGCACCAATAATTGCGATTTTCACAACAATTCCTCCCGGCCAATAAAGTCTTTAATAAACATCTTCTTTTTTCTTACCATAATAGCAATCAGAAAGTGCGTTCCCATTAATCGGAAACGCACTTTTCTCTTTTGAACATAAAGGTGTGAGCTGGCAATCATTCCTGCCTATAGTGAGTAAGAAAGTCTTTTAATCTTGCACATGCATATTTCAACTGATCCATATCCGCCAGATACACAACTCGGAAATGATCGGGTTGCTCCCAATGAAAGCCACCACCGTGAGTAAGCAGTATTTTCTTTTCTTTTAAGAAATCTAAGACGAATTTTTCATCATCTATAATCTTATATTTTTCAGTATCAATTTTAGGAAATATATAAAAAGCAGCTTTCGGTTTTACAGCACTAATTCCTGGTATATCATTTAAAGCTTTATATATATATTCCCGTTGTTCATATACCCTTCCGCCTGGAAGCAATAACGCATCAGAGCTTTGCGTTCCACCAAGTGATGTCTGAATAATGGACTGAGCTGGTACATTAGAACAAAGTCTCATCGTTGATAACAAATTAAGCCCTTCAATATAACCTTTTGCTCTCGATTTATCACCACTTAAGGACATCCAACCGCAACGATAACCAGCCACACGATGCGACTTGGAAAGTCCATTAAAATTTACCACCATTAAATCTGGTGCTAGAGAACCAATCGCTACATGTTTAAGTCCGTCTAAAACAAGTCTGTCATAGATTTCATCCGCAAAAATAATTAGCCCATTCTGTCTCGCTACTTCTACAATCTCTTCTAATATTTCTTTTGGATATAATGCCCCAGTAGGATTGTTAGGATTAATTACAACAATCCCTTTCGTATTCGATGTAATTTTACTCTTGATATCCTCTATATCTGGATACCATTCTGCCTGTTCATCACAAAGATAATGAACTGCCGTTCCTCCAGCCAATGTAACGGATGCTGTCCATAAAGGATAATCCGGTGACGGCACTAATATTTCATCACCATGATTGAGTAATCCCTGCATGGACATGGTAATCAATTCACTTACACCATTACCGGTATAAACGTCATTGACTCCTACATTCGGAATATTTTTCAGCTGGCAATACTGCATGATTGCCTTTCTTGCTGAAAAAAGGCCTTTAGAATCAGAATATCCTTCTGAATCTCTGAGATTGAAAATCATATCCTGTACAATTTCCTCAGGCGCCATAAATTTAAAAGGAGCAGGATTGCCAATATTAAGTTTCAGAATATCTGCCCCCTGTGCAATCATACGATTTGCTTCATCCATAACCGGACCTCTTATATCATAACAAACACGATCTAGTTTTGTTGATTTTTCAAATTTTTCCATTTTATCTCCTTTATCTATTGAATCAATTATTTTTTCTATCATGCTGAGAAAAAAAATCAACTAATAATATAGCGGTCTTTTTCTTAGTATTATTATATATCTTTTAGACAAAAAAAAATTAAATCCTGCAAAATTCATAGTAGAATTCTTGCAGGATTTTCTGTTATTACTAGCGACATCGATATATTTTTTACACTATGAAGCAAAATGATCAAAACATGAATCATGCGAATTCTTCATCATATTCTTTTTCATTCATAGCGCCTTGTTTATTATTCATAATGTAATAGCCATAGATCACGGCAAACGTTAACAAAAACAAAATAGAAATCCGATACATCATCGCATAATTGGTATGTGTAGCAATTAACCCTAATACTACAGCACCAATTGCATATCCTAAATCCAAAGAAGATAAAAATGTTCCATTAGCGGCGCCTTTACGCTCTGCAGGTGCTCGTTGAATAGCCCATGCTTGTAACGAAGGATGAGCCGCTCCATATCCTAAGCCATAGCATAATGAGGCTACAATTAAAGAGTACATTGAAGTCGCATAGGATAATAGACCAAGACCGACTATCATAAATAGTACTCCTGGTATTATTACAAAAGCATGTCCCTTTCGGTCAAATAATTTTCCAGCAAATGGACGACTAATTAAAATCATTGCAACATGACCAACAAAATAGATTCCGACATTTTCAATACCAGTTTCCTGCCCAAAGAGCATGATAAAGCTCATAATTCCACCAAAAGTAATCGAATGCAGGAAGCACAGAAAAGCAGGCAACAATGCACTTTTCTCAAATAAGTCATTCCAACTGAAGCTTTTTTTTACAGGATTGGCTTTCGATATTTTTTTTACAGGATCAATGGATATACCTTGCGTTACCAACATCCCACCAACCACCAACAAGGTAGAAATCAGTAAAATGACATCAAAATTATAACGCTTCATAGCCTCAATTCCTAATACCGTAGCAAAAGATGTTCCAAGAATAATGGATAATGCAAAATATCCTGTTCCTTCCCCCCGGCGCTTAGGAGAGACAATATCAGACATAATCGTTGCTAGCACCGTTGACGTCATCCCCCAACCAATTCCCTGGCAAAAGCGTAGCACTAAAATAATGGTAATTCCTGAAGCTACAAAATAAGAACAATTAAAAATAATAAGGATACACATGCCTGCGATAAGCAACGGTCTTCGTCCTAAAGTATCTGCAGCATTCCCACTGATCGAACGAACAATAAGAGCAGAAATGGAAACAACAGCAAAAGGCAGACTAGCCTGTAGATCATTTCCTCCAATTTGTTTAATATAGAGTGGAAAAGTGGGAATCAACATTAAAATTCCTTGATATACAAAAAAATTCCCAAAAAGGAGTAATAAAAAACTTTTTGACCATAATGTTGTCGTACTGATATCTTCATTTTTTTTCACTTGCATCATAGTTCCTCCATTTATATTACTACTTTCTCATTACTAGAATCTATATAGTAACATCTCTTTCATATTGCTGTGCATTTTGAAAAATTAGTTGTAATAACATTGTAACTTCTTGTTGCTTCTCTTCCGATAAATTAGTTAAAATACTATTTCGATGTTGCCCAATAATCTCACTCCACGTCGAATATTGCTCCATAGCTTTTTCTGTTAGAGTTACCTTTTTTTCTCTTTTATCATCACCTGGAATCCTTATGATGAATCCTTTCTTCTCTAACTTGACTAAACTTTTAGATACTGCAGGCGGCTCAATATTCAAATAAACTGCTAGCACTCCTTGCGTCATTGATCCTCTCGCGTATAGCGTCACAATAATGGACCACTCTGAGTGATAGATTCCATGAGACTCTAATCTTTTATTTACACCCTTGGAAATAATACGGACTGTTTGAAAAAGCTGATGCAATAGCAATTCCGAATTTTTCATACGTTCATCTTCTTTCGCTCAATTAGTTAACTAGTTAAGTATTATTTAATACTATACACTTATAACCCATTTGTCAATCAAACAGAGGGCCTTTGTAAAAGTACTTATAAAAAATCAGCTAAACTACCATAATAACTAAAATAATCGATGGGAGATAGTATTATGGAAAATTGGGATTTTTATTTAGTCTATCAACGAGTCATATATATGATCGTACATTATTGTTCCTTATGGGCAATACTAACTTGCATAATCGCATCTGGTATTTCATGGCGCCTTTTCACACTATTAAGCGCGCAAAACTCAAGTGCCGACGATGCTTATCTTGCCTGGTGGACGACAGTATTGTGGGGTAGCGCATCCATATTTTTTTTCCTTGTTGGCCTTATATTCGCCTAGCTAATCATGCTCACCAACGCCTCTAATATTCACATGAACTGAAACGATCAAAGGGATAGCGGATTTATTCTACTTCGCATTGTTGATCACTGCCTTTCTTCCACCAGACTAAAAATAATAGTATAGGAATAATAGCAAAAGAAAAGAACAAGACAATAAACATACTAAAATGCTGAAATACCATCTGTCGCTCTGGAGTATCAACAAAACTGCTAATAAAAAAAATCAGTGGAAAAAAGACTGGAATAAATATTCGGTGATCATTGTATCGTAAATATTTCCGACAACCTTCTGCTAAAGTAAAATAACTTAGAACCATAGATATATACGTTACTGGTATAAAAAACATAATCATATAGTTTTCCAACCGCTCAATAAAGGTTCCCGGCAGCTCTACACTTTTCATTGCGTAAATTACCGGATATTGAACACTTGCACCAGTCTTCGCAGTGACAGCGCCGATGAACACTATGTCACCCAAGACATATATTGTGCCAATAACCAAAAATCCCCATCCGACAGTTCGAGTAAAACTAACTTTTCCGCGGCTTGCTAATGGCAAGAATACTAGCAATGACTCATACCCTGGATAATATTCTGTATGATCGGCAACCCCCTGCAATATTCCGATAAAGTTATCTGGCCAAAGGGGCAACAGATTCAATGGCTCAAAATTGAGAAAAATAAGACTATAAAACATAAAAAGCATAGGCACTGCAAAAACTAAAATCTGAATTACGCGCAGAATAGTTCCCCAATTCTGCATGACACAGTAAACCACAGCTATCAATAGAACAATAACTAAAAACCCATGCGGAGTACGGTCGAACAGAAATATAGAACTCAATGTAGTAAGCGCTATTGTGCAATTGATGATATTAACCAGCAGTACTGCTATGAAAACAAGAAAAATAATAGCCCCAAACTTTTTACCAACCAAACGAGGAATATATTCACCAATTGTTTCTTCTGGAAACTGCTCTGCAAGACGAATCATTAAATAGGCTGCTGAATAAAAAAGCACTCCAGCTAGCGCTGAGCTCAGCCATGCGAATTGTTGCGAATGACTTAACATATACGTTGATGCGGGGAGAAGCCGGGCGGTAAGTAAACCACCTGTGGCAACTATTCCCAATTGCCATGGTGACATTTTCCCTTTTGTCTCAAGATTCGCCATTACTCCTCACCACCTATTCTAGTTCAATCTTTAGGACCAAGCCTTTTGGGATGGGATTAATCCCTTAGAGATCACTTGATTTGTTATTTTTTATGGGGTTCCTTTAAGGTTACATTCCTTGTTGGCCTTATTTTCGCCTAGCTAATCATGCTCACCAACTCCTCTAATATTCACATTAACTGAAACGATCAAAGGGATAGTTGGATAAATTTCCTCCCAACGATCCTTAATTTTTTTCCATTCAAAGGGATGATACCCTTTTAATCTGGCCTTAGCGTTGGGAAGATCAACACCTAGCTTCTGTTGAAACGCCCAGTAATCTCTAGCGTTTTGTGAAACATCTTGGGCAATTGCCTGTTCTATACTGTGCAAAAACAGCAAATCATGCATATCATGTGTAGCAGTACAATTCATTTCACCAATATTACCCTGCATCGTAATATCAAGAGTAAAATAGATAGTATCTCCTTCAATATGCGGAGTAAGCTTTGTATCATGCTGAAATAACTCATAGACAATCTCCTGCTCTGGATGCTCAGGGCACTTGATGGATATAACTGCTGACTTTTCCGTGCCAAAGATAAACTTAATTCCTCGGGTAAGATACTCATCAGCGTATCCCATCAGGACGTCGTGTTTAAATAAAAAAACCCCGCCTAATTTAAACACGTTATCGATATAGTCCAGCCGTGGTAGTGCGTAATCAGTGCCATTATCCATTGCTTGGATAATATAACCCATATCAGTTCTGGCTCCGCCTACATGAATGTTTTTCTTGTGGTTTCTAAGTAGACCGTCCAGATACCGCCCGCCTGGCTCTCCTGTTGGTGGATTATACTGGGCAATTACTTTAGCTTCTCCAGGGGTAATAAATATTTTTGTGCGCGAACGCATTTCTGGGTCGCGACGAAAAAAATCAAGAATTGGTCGTAACCCGTTTTTCTTTACAGCAGCCTCGCTTATGACAATGGCACCAAGGTGTTCAAAAAATAAGCTCTTACTACTCTGACCGAGCATATCTCGTACCATTTCAAACATGGGCTTACCGGTGTCTGAGATAACAAAAGTTTTTTCAGCTTGTACCCCTCCTTTACTTTCGTTTTTAGCAAGTTTTAGAATCTGAAGACTCAGCATATATTCTTTCGTACCTTGCTTTTGTACAAAGGTCTGCGTTTTTGCTATTTGTTTTTCAGACTCTGATTTTTTTACAATATCAGCATCATCAATTGCAGCAACCAAAACAAAATTGCGGTCTTGCGTTTCTTTTGCATCCCAACACCCTATTGTAAGCATGCAAATACAAAGGCCAATCCCTACTGCAACAATTCGCCAGACTATAGTAGCAATATTCCCTTTATTTATTCTACTTCGCATTGTTGATCACTGCCTTTCTTCCGCCAGACTAAAAATAATAATATAGGAATGATAACAAAAGAAAAGAACAAGGCAATAAACATACTAAAATGCTGAAATACCGCCTGCCTCTGTGGGGTATCAACAAAACTGCTAACCAAAAAAATCAGTGGCAAAAAGACTGGAATAAATATTCGGTGATCATTGTATTTTAAATATTTCCGGCAACCTTCTGCTACAACAAAATAACTTAGAGCCATAGATATATACGTTACGGGTATAAAAAAAATAATCATATAGTTTTCCAACCTTTCAATAAAGGTTCCAGGCAGCTCTACACTCTTCATTCCATAAATCACCGGTTCGTGAATAAGTTCAACGGTTTTAGCCGTAATACTGCCGATTAACACGATACCACCAAATACATATATCAGTGTGATAACCAAGAATCCCCACCCTACAGTCCGCGCGAAACTAATTTCCCCGCGGTTTGCTAACGGCAAGAGCACTAACAATGATTCATATCCTGCGTAATAATCCGTGTGATAGGCAACCCCCTGCAATATCCCGATAAAATTATCTGGCCAAAGAGGTAACAGATTTAGCGGCTCAAAATTGAGCCAAATAAGGCTATAAAATATATAAAGCATGGGTAGTGCAAAAATTAAAATCTGAATTACGCGCAAAATAGTTCCCCAATTCTGCATGGCACAGTAAACTACAGCTAGTAATAGGACAATCACTAAAAACTCATGGGGAGTACGGTCAAACAGAAATATAGAACTCAATGTAGTAAGCGCTATTGTGCAATTGATAATATTGACCAGCAATACTGTTATGAAAACAAGAAAAATGATAGTCCCAAATTTCTTACCAACCAAACGAGGAATATATTCACCAATTGTTTCTTCTGGAAACTGCTCGGCAAGACGAATCATTAGATAGGCTGCTGAATAAAAAAATACTCCGGCCAATGCCGAGCTTAGCCATAAGAATTGTTCCGAATAAATTACAACATTCGTTGTTGCGGAGAGAAGCCGGGCAGTAAGTAATCCAGATGTAGAAATAATTCCCAATTGCCAGGGTGACATTTTCCCTTTTCTCTCAAGATTCTCCATTACTCCTCACCACCTATTCTCGTTCGATCTTTAGGACCAAGCCTTTTGGGACGGGATGTTAAAAATTTAGCAGGAAATCGCATCAACCCATCCTTCCAATCTTCTATCAGAGTAATGTCAAAAAGATCTCCCAGATAAGATTCACTATATGTACGCAATGAACAGAGAAAAACAATCATCACAATAGAAGTAATAACAACTCCGTACAGTCCTAACACAGAGGCAGCTATCAGAGCTGGAATTCGAAAAAAGCGCAAAGCCATGCCAAAGGTATAGGAAGGCATGCTGAACACGGATAAACCGGCAAGAGCAATTACGACAACCAATAGTGCATTGACTAACGCTGCTTCTACAACTGTCGTACCGATAACCAAGCCTCCTACAACCCCTGCAGCTGCAGCCAGCTTTTGTGGTAACCGGACAATGGCCTCCTGGAAAATTTCCAAAAGTCCTTCCATCAGAAACGCCTCTAATAACGCTGGGAACGGGGTTCTAGCCCTGAGTTCAGCAATAGAAAAAGCCAGCCCAGATGGTAACATACCAGGGTGATAAGACACTATACATACATAAAGCGCTGGCAAAAAGACAGCAATGAGGGCCGACAAATATCGCATACATCGTATTAGGCTTGCTACAGCAGGCCGCTGCGTATAATCATCAACAGACTGCATTAAATCCTGAAGTGTTATCGGAAGCATCATCGCTGTTGGTGAATTATCAACAAAAATACTTATTCTTCCTTCGTAGAGACCAGCAACAATCTTGTCTGGTCTTTCAGTGGCTAGAACCTGCGGGAACGGATTCCAAATTCGGTCAATTAAGAATTCTTCAATATTAGCTGAAAGAATAACCTTATCAATGCAAATCGCCAATAATTGATTGCGGACTTCATCCACCAATCCTACCTTTACAATATCATCAACATATAACAAGGCAACTGAAGTTTGTGTTCTAGACCCAATTTCAAATATTTCAACCTTTAAACTTGGGTCCTTCGTCCGGCGCCTTACTAAAGCGATGTTGTCGCTAAGTGTTTCGTTAAAGGAATCATGGGGGCCTTTTGCAACATCTTCATTTTCAGCCTTACTGATTTGCCTTTTCTCATATTTGACAGCATCAATTGATAACATCTCTGAAATACCATCGATTAGTAAAAGCGAATGACCTTTGAGAAGATCAGTGATTGCTTCTGTAGGTTTTATAACAACTGTAACATTGGCAGCAGTAAGTAAGAGATTAGCAATCTCGTTTATATCACCAACCGGCTTACTATTTTCTAATCTACCGGTTAAACATTCAAGTACCGTCCTTTCTAATTTACTTGTATCTGTTAGTCCGCTTACATACACTAACAATGCCTTCGCCTTGCCTACTCGAAAGGATCGGTACTTAACATCATCACAGTACGCTAAGGCACCGCGCACTAACTGCTCATTCATTTCAATATTGTTCGTAAAGATGAACGGTTGTCCCTCTGGAGCTGTAGCTTTACGCAGATCTTTGACTACAACGTTGATGGCAGACTCAACCTCTTTACTTTTTTGAACTTGCTTTTCTAATTCTGCCAACTTTTGCAGTGTTGTGGTAATCGAAGAACTAGGCTGCACAGTAGATAGCTTATTAAGCCTAAATCGCAGTGATTTGTCCATAACGAATCCCCCTTAGAGATTACTTGCATAGCTTTCCCTAAACTCAATAACCTATACAGCCTACTTTCCATGGCTTACATCAATGAAAAACAGCGAGAAAAGCACCAACTCATATTATCAATGAGTTGGCGCTTTTCTATAGCTTAATTTATCTATTTATTTTGCAAAACTTCATTCATTTGCTACTTATTTCATAGTATTTTTCATTATACATAAGATTTACTCTATTTTACAATCCATTCTTATCCCCATCATCAAGGTCTCTATTCGGCACAATCATAGTCTGCTAATAATAAAGGCAAATTTCCTTGCATCGCCAATCTAAGACGTTTCTCGATTTCAAACCAATTTATTAATGTTAACCATTTTTTAACATACCGCTCACGATCATATTGATAATCAAGATAATATGCATGCTCCCATACATCGGTTACCATTATGGGAATTGCCCCCCATTGAGTAAGGTTCTGATGTTTTTCAGCAGTAAGAATTTCTAAGTGATTCCACGATGGATTCCATACAAGTATTCCCCACCCAGATGCTTCGATTTTAGTAGTCGCAATAACGAATTGCTCTATAAAAGCATCAAAATTACCAAAGTATTTATTGATCTCCTTTATTGTGCATCGTCCCGGTTCACTTTCAAACTTTATAGGTGCCATAATTGTCCAGTAAATACTATGTAAAATGTGTCCAGATCCATTAAATGCTAATTCATTTTCCCAATACTTTATAAATGTAAAGTCATCTTGTCGCCTTGCTTCTACGAGAGCTAACTCCGCTTTATTTAAGCCATCTACATAAGATTTATGATGATGGTCATGATGATACTTCAGTGTAGTTTCACTAATAATTGGTTCAAGTGCATCATATGGATAAGGCAATGGTGGTAATCTATGTTTACCTGCTGGAGTATACTCTCTTAAAAATCCATTATCCAAAAACTCACCCCTCTAACAGTCTTTTATTTTATTATATTTAGCCAACGAGGTGGAGGTGACATCATATCATGAGCTTCTGCTATAAAAAGAAAAATCCCGCATCACTCATGACAAGCAATACAAGATTTTACATTAGCATATTTACTTCTTTAAAGCATACCTACCCACGTGATAGCAACTTCAACGATCAAAGAATGGATTTTTGCCAGTTATACTAAGTGGTATTCCATAAGCAACTTTGACATCTGCCTCGAAAAGGCCGATGCTGATAGCCGCTTTACCAATACTGAACATGACTCGATTATCAACATGATACAATGCAGCGGAGTTTACTGCGGACCCAAGGGCTATCCCAAGATCACCAATGCTGATCGCACATCTTCCTGAACCTTGTGCACATTCTGCACAATCAGCATAACCACAAT
>Ga0209639_1003408_pt1 | contig 10660 bp, 10 predicted proteins | sample EPASupsiteHSE605_FD_187268 | JGI IMG/M metagenome (GOLD analysis project Ga0209639, IMG submission 187268) | Bioremediated contaminated groundwater from EPA Superfund site, New Mexico - Sample HSE6-05 (SPAdes) (version 2) | ecosystem: Environmental > Aquatic > Deep subsurface > Groundwater >...
ACTGGGTATATAATTGTTCCCCTACCGTGCGTACACGCCTGTTGCTGAGGTGGTCGATATCGTCCACCACTGCCTTGGAGTTAATCAGCTCGATAAGGTATTTGATGATCTCAATGATGTCTTCCTTGGTCAGTACCCGTGTATCAACATCGATATTGAGATTGAGCTTTTTGTTGATTCTGTAACGTCCTACATCGCCAAGGTCGTATCTCTTTTCAGAGAAGAAGAGGTTGTTGATGACCTCGCGTGCACTGGAATCATCGGCAGGCTCGGCACTGCGTAGCTGACGATAGATATGGCGAATGGCATCGATTTCCGAGTTGCTCGGATCCTTCTGTAGGGTGTTGTATATGATGGAGTAGTCGGAAGTATTGGCCGTTTCTTTGTGAAGCAGGATGGATGCGACACCTGATTCGATGATCTCGTCCATGTGCTCTGCTTCAAGTATGGTCTCCCGTTCAATGATCACTTCATTTCTTTCGATGGAGGTCACTTCGCCGGTGTCTTCATCGACGAAATCTTCCATCCATGATTTCAGTACACGGGCAGCGAGCTTGCGCCCGATCACTTTCTTGAGGTTACTTTTATTCACCTTCACCTCTTCAGCCAGGTCAAAGATTTCGAGAATGTCTTTATCGCTCTCGAACCCAATGGCACGCAGCAACGTGGTAACAGGTAATTTCTTTTTACGGTCGATGTACGCATACATCACACTGTTGATATCGGTTGCGAACTCAATCCACGATCCTTTAAAAGGAATGATGCGGGCAGAATAAAGCACGGTGCCATTGGCATGCATGCTCTGTCCGAAAAAGACACCAGGAGAGCGGTGTAACTGTGATACAATTACGCGCTCTGCTCCGTTGATCACAAATGTCCCTTTTTCGGTCATATAGGGAATGGTACCCAGGTACACATCCTGAATGACGGGCGTAAAGTCTTCGTGGTCGGGATCTGTGCAGTAAAGGTAGAGCTTGGCCTTAAGCGGAACGCTGTAGGTAAGTCCTCTGTCTACACATTCCTCAATGCTATAACGGGGAGGATCTACGTAGTAATCCAAAAATTCAAGGACAAAATTATTACGGGTGTCCGCAATGGGGAAGTTCTCCGTAAAAACCTTGTACAATCCTTCATTTTTTCTACTTTCGGGAGGTGCGTCAAGCTGAATAAAATCCTGAAACGATTTCAACTGTACTTCCAGAAAATCTGGAAAATCGAGCGGATTATTAATCGACGCAAAGTTTATTCTTTGGTTGGCGTTATTTGAAGACATGGAAATGAGTTTTGGAACCTAATATATATTGACACAAAAGGTTAAGAATCTTCCTGAAGAAGATTCCTAACCATATTAACCTAATTTAGGGTAATGTTATTTAAGTTCAACTTCTGCTCCTGCCTCTTCAAGTTGTTTTTTCAAAGCTTCTGCTTCGTCTTTTGTTATACCTTTTTTCAATTCGCTGGGAGCTCCATCTACTAAGTCCTTGGCTTCTTTCAAGCCGAGTCCTGTAAGTTCTTTCACTGCCTTTACCACAGCCAGTTTGGCTGCACCGGCACTCTTCAGGATCACGTCGAATGCGGTTTGCTCTTCTACTGCTGCCTCAACAGCTGCAGGTCCGGCGGCAACTGCCACTGCTGCTGCAGCCGGCTCAATACCATATTCCGTTTTTAAAATTTCAGCCAGTTCGTTAACTTCTTTTACTGTTAAGTTAACTAATTCTTCAGCAAATTTTTTTAAGTCTGCCATTTTTGTATTTGTTTAAATTGATTACTAATTCTGTTTGTTGTATACACATTAATTTTGAAATCTTCTACATTCTCTCGCAACGGCATAAAGCAAGTAAACTTGCCTTCTGCTCGTTTTGCTTAATGAGAATGCTCTTTCTCCGACAACGTTTTCAATACTCCATGGAGGATTGTTCCGCCGGATTGGAGTGCTGAAATCACATTCTTTGCAGGGGACTGCAACAGTGCGATCACATCTCCAATAAGCTCTGTCTTGCTCTTGATGTTCACGAGATCCTGCAAAGCCTTGGGGCCGATAAAGAAACTCTCTTGCACATACGCGCCCTTGAAGGCAGGTACTTTGTCTGCTTTGAACTTATCAATGAGCTGGGCAGGAGCATTCGCCACGTTGGAGAACATGATGGCCGTGTTCCCTTTTAATATGGGATACAGCTCCTCGTAGTTCTTGTCGAGCGACTCGAATGCTTTTTGCAACAAGGTGTTTTTAACCACTACCAGCTTGATATCCTGCTTGGAGCATTCTCTTCGTAAATTGCTAGTTTTCACCGCATTCAATGTGGCGAGATCGGCAAGATAGAAGTTTTCATACTCCCGAAGATTCGTTGCTATCTGTTCTATAATCAGTTGTTTATCTTCCTTCTTCATAGATCTTTTTTGTTAATTGGATTCTTCTGCCGATTTGGGGTCCACTTTGATGCCGGGACTCATCGTGCTGGAAAGGAAAATACTCCTGACATAGGTACCTTTTGCCGCTGTCGGTTTTAATTTGATCAACGTTTGAATAAATTCTTTTGCGTTGTCTCGAATCTGTTCGGGCGTAAAAGATACTTTTCCAATAGAGGTGTGAATAATACCGGTCTTGTCTACTTTAAAGTCGATCTTTCCCTGCTTTACTTCCTTCACGGCTTTGGCCACGTCGGGCGTAACGGTACCGCTCTTGGGGTTTGGCATTAGTCCGCGAGGACCCAAAATACGGCCCAGCGCACCAATCTTACCCATAATCTGCGGTTGTGTGATGATCACATCCACATCGGTCCAGCCTCCTTTAATTTTTTCGATATATTCATCGAGTCCCACATAGTCTGCGCCCGCTTCCTTTGCGTCGGCTTCAGCTTCTGGAGAACATAATACAAGAACTCTTACTTGTTTTCCTGTGCCGTGGGGCAGAGACACAACGCCTCTGACCATCTGGTTGGCTTTTCGCGGATCTACGCCGAGGCGTACATCGATATCCACTGAGGCATCGAACTTGGTGGTGGTCACATCCTTCACCAAAGCGGATGCTTCTTTCAGTGTATAGGTTTTCCCTACTTCAATCTTGCTTAAAGCCAACTTTTGATTTTTTGTCAGTTTACTCATTTCTCAATTGAAGTTTAATTATTAGTAATTTCCGGGAAGTCCCCTTTCACTGTGATACCCATGCTCCGAGCCGTTCCGGCTACCATTCTCATTGCTGATTCAAGTGTGAAGCAGTTCAAATCGGTCATTTTTTCTTCGGCAATGGTTTTTACCTGTTCCCAGGTAATTTCCGCCACTTTCTTACGATTGGGTTCTGCCGAACCGCCTTTTTGTTTGCTGGCTTCCAATAATTGAATTGCAACCGGTGGTGTTTTAACAATAAAATCAAAAGACTTATCGGTATAGTAAGTGATTACCACAGGCAACACTTTACCGGCTTTGTCTTGAGTTCTGGCATTGAATTGCTTGCAAAACTCCATGATGTTGATCCCTTTGGAACCCAATGCAGGTCCTACCGGGGGAGATGGATTTGCAGCTCCTCCTTTGATTTGTAATTTTAGTTGTCCGGCAACTTCTTTAGCCATTTTCTTGATTTTAATTAATTACGGTTTTCGAAACACATTCAAGAACTTACAGAATCTGCGTAACCAAATTGCTGACTATTCTTTCTCTACTTGCATATAGCTCAACTCGAGGAGTTGTTTTCTTCCGAAAATCTTCACCATCACTTTGAGTTTCTTTCTCTCGTCGTTCACTTCCTCTACTACGCCAGAAAAACTGCTGAAAGGGCCGCTAATCACTTTCACGTTTTCACCCACGTAGTACTTCATATCCATCTCGTCGCCGGCTTCTTCCAACTCATCCATCGTACCGAGGATACGCTTCACCTCCGTTTCCCGCAAGGGCTGGGGGTCAGTTGTGTTGGGCAGAAAACCTGCTACGTAATTGATATTCTTCAGTTCGTGAATCACATCGCCCGTCAGTTCAGCCTCAATCAATACGTAACCGGGAAGATAAGCGCGTTCTTTCATCACTTTCTTTCCGTTGCGTACAGTATAAGTCTTTTCTGTGGGGATGAGAACTTGAGAAATGTACTTTCCTAAATCGGTCTTTTTAATTTCTGACTCAAGATACTCTTTGACTTTACTTTCTTTTCCGCTTACGGCACGCAGAACGTACCATTTCTTTCTCTCTTCAGTCATAATCTCTCAGTTCAGAATTTATAAAATACCGTAGAGGAATTTAAGTATCCACTCAAAAAGAGAATCTGTCCCGAACACGATAAGGGCAATTATAAGGGAAGCAATCAATACAATTACCGTGCTGCCGGAGAGTTCCTCTCTTGTTGGCCAGGATACTTTATAAACCAGTTCGTTATAAGCATCCTTTAGATATGCAACTATTTTTTTCATTTAATTCGGATCGTTTGTGCACGGGTCGAGAGGCTCGAACTCCCGACACCTGGTTTTGGAGACCAGTGCTCTACCAACTGAGCTAGACCCGTATGAGATCCCTCCCTGTCCCTCCCCGAAGGGAAGGGGTGGAGGGAAATCTGTTTATTATACCCTTTGGTCCCCGTGAAGGGATTTTGAGTTTATTTAGTCGATCAATTCAGTAATCTGTCCGGCACCTACCGTACGGCCACCTTCGCGGATAGCGAAACGAAGACCCACGTTACATGCTACCGGATAGATCAAGTCTACTTCGATGGTTATGTTGTCACCGGGCATCACCATTTCCACACCTTCCGGCAGTTTGATTTCGCCGGTCACGTCGAGCGTACGGATGTAGAACTGAGGACGATAGTGGTCGTGGAACGGAGTGTGACGTCCGCCTTCTTCTTTCTTCAGGATATATACCTCAGCCTTGAATTTGGAGTGAGGTTTCACTTTACCCGGGTGAGAAATAACCATACCACGTTTGATTTCGTCTTTGTCGATACCGCGAAGCAGCAAACCTACGTTGTCACCTGCCTGGCCTTCATCAAGAATCTTGCGGAACATTTCCACACCGGTCACTACCGATTTCCTTCCTTCAGCACCGAGGCCGATGATCTGTACTTCTTCACCTGTTTTAATGATTCCGGTTTCAATACGGCCTGTGGCTACTGTACCACGACCAGTAATTGAGAACACGTCTTCTACAGGCATCAGGAATGGTTTATCTACATCGCGCGGAGGCAGTGGAATCCAAGTATCAACAGCGTTCATCAGTTCAATGATCTTCTCTTCCCATTTGGGGTCGCCATTTAGTCCGCCAAGGGCAGAACCCTGAATAACCGGTGTGTTGTCGCCGTCGAAATTGTAGAATGTAAGCAGTTCACGCATTTCCATTTCCACCAGTTCCAACATTTCTTCGTCGTCCACCAAGTCCACCTTGTTCATGAAAACAACCAGTCTCGGAACGTTTACTTGACGTGCCAAAAGAATGTGCTCACGCGTTTGGGGCATGGGACCGTCGGTAGCGGCAACCACAATGATGGCACCATCCATCTGGGCAGCACCGGTAACCATGTTCTTCACATAGTCGGCGTGACCCGGACAGTCTACGTGTGCGTAGTGACGATTTTCAGTTTCGTATTCAACGTGTGAAGTATTGATGGTAATACCTCTTTCCTTTTCTTCCGGAGCGTTGTCGATTGAGTCGAACGAACGAACTTCAGAGAATCCTCTTTTTGCTAAAACCGTAGTAATAGCAGCTGTTAAAGTCGTCTTACCGTGGTCAACGTGACCGATTGTACCGATATTTACATGCGGTTTCGTCCGGTTAAAATGTTCTTTTGCCATAAAATGTCCTATTAGTTAGTGTGAATAAAATATTGTATTTTCTTTTTGTATCGTTTGTAAACAGTAAAACTCAAGACATCCGGCACACTGCCTTCATCTTGATGAAACGATGAATTCCCTGTTATTGAGCCGATGGCGGGAGTTGAACCCGCGACCTCTTCCTTACCAAGGAAGTGCTCTACCACTGAGCTACATAGGCAAAAAGAGCAGAAGGCGAAATTCCCTTTTTCGGAATATCCAGTAAGCCTGTGCAGCTCCATACACTCTTTATCAGAGCGGAAGACGGGACTCAAACCCGCGACCCTCAGCTTGGAAGGCTAATGCTCTATCGACTGAGCTACTTCCGCAAAAATTGATTTGATGATTGGTTGATTAGCAGATTTTAAATCTCCGAATCAGTAAATTTGCAAATCATCGAATCGAATTCGTGGGCAGTGATGGATTCGAACCACCGAAGGCGTAAGCCAGCTGAGTTACAGTCAGCCCCATTTGGCCACTCTGGTAACTGCCCAGTTTTGAGCCTCTTGTCGGATTCGAACCAACGACCCCGAGATTACAAATCACGTGCTCTGGCCAGCTGAGCTAAAGAGGCTTATATCTTTAAATTAACCGCTTCTCCCCCCGAAAAGAGAGAAACGGTCGCAAAGGTAGTGATATTTTTCTTGATGCCAAAACTTTTCTTTCAATTTTTTGGCGCGTTATCTTTCCTTTTTTTCTTTGGTTTTCAGTATTTGCTTTTCGATTGCCATCGTACAAAGATCAATAGCTTCTTCAAAAGTGTCCGCTGTTTTGCTTGCAAAGGCTTCGCTGTGTCGCAGACTTAGTTTTACTGCAGCTTCCTTATTATTTGCTGTCTCAGGCTTTACTACTTTCAGTATGACTTCTGTCAGAATAATGTCTTCAGAAAATCGTTCCAGCTTCTTCATTTTCTTTTCTATGAACGCTTGCAACTGGTCGGTAGCGTCAAAGTTTACAGATTGAATTGTCAGTTCCATACTATACCTCCTTCATTTTTTTGCCCTTGGATGAGCGTTGTAATATGCTTTTTTCAACTCTTCAAAAGTTACATGTGTATAAATCTCAGTGGATGCCAGACTAGAGTGGCCGAGCAGTTCCTTTACCGCATTTATCTCCGCTCCGTTGTTCAGCATCCCGGTTGCAAAAGAGTGACGTAACACGTGCGGACTTTTTTTAGAAAGGGTAGAGATGCTGTTCAAATGGTTATGAATAATACGATATACCAGTTTTGGATACAATGAACCTCCATCTTCCTTAACAAACAAAAAAGGACATTTGTTTGGGATTTCCAGGTTTCTTCTTTCGATGTATTGCTGCAATTTTTCTTTCGTTTCATCCGAGAAGGGGATCAGACGTTGCTTGTTGCGTTTACCTATAACACGCAGGGTATTGCCGTGAAAGTCTATATCAGTGTCTTTTAATGCGATCAGCTCTGCGCGACGCATGCCGGTAAGGTAGAGCAGTTCAATGAGAAAGCGGTCGCGATAACCAGCGAAATCATCGTTATATGCCAGAGAGTCGTCGATGACCCGATTCAAATCCTCATTGTTTACAAAGGAGGGCAGCGGTTTGGCCGTCTTGGGCCCCGATACTCGTTCTGCGGGGTTTTGCTCCACAATATCATTTTTTTTCAGGTAACGAAAGAATGCTTTTAGTGCGCTGAGTTTCCGGTTTACTGAACGTGCTTTCATCCCCCCCTCCATGAGCCGGCTTATCCATATACGAATCATGTCGCTATCGATCTCCTTCGGGCCAATTTCCCCGCATTCTGCTGAGATAAATTCTTCGAACTGTGTAAGGTCTTTTAAATAAGATATCTCCGTATGAGAGGAGTAATTCTTCTCGTAACGGAGATATTTTATGAATTTTTCTTTCCACATGCCGCTGGAGTCAGATCAATCTCTATGGTAAGGCGAAGATAAGAAAAAACTTCGTGAAAAAGAAAAATTAGAACTAAATTATTCGACTTGCGTCAGATAATTGCTGCGCTCGGCAAAATCAAAATAAATTTTGCTTCTGCGCTCGCTTATCGCAATTATTCTTCGTTTTCGTGCAACTGCTGCACATACACAGCATGTTGTTTTTGCTTGCGTTTCGCAACCGATGGCTTAATGAATGCCTGGCGACTGCGCAATTCCTTTACAACACCTGTTTTTTCATATTTGCGTTTAAATTTCTTCAGGGCTCTTTCGATGTTTTCACCCTCTTTTAACTGTACTACAATCATTATGTTTGTTTTTTATTTGTTTTAGTTATTCGCTCTTTTAGCGATCATCTGTCAGCATTCATCTTTTTTAGCCGTCAGCGATCAGCACTCAGCTTATGATGGTTGAATATTGATTATTTTCACAAGGATGATTAGCATCCTCGTGACGGAAATAATTGGTAAATGTTGTATGCCTATTCTACTTTTTTCCGGGTAATCAATAACCTCCCTTCTGTTTGGGCTGCAAAGGTATAAAATAAAAATATAAATATCAACGATGTAGGATCTGTTTTTTTTTAATTTGCTGGTAGTTGTACCTGTACCAGTGTCGCCCTATTTGCGAAATAATCACTTCCAGTCGTCGGTACGGAATGAAGAGAGAGGCAGGTTTCCTTCTACCGTAAAGATTTCTGTTGCTTCCGTATCATTGAAACAGTAACGGACCGCTACCGGTTTCTCCACATTGGGCGAGAATACAAAAATACGGTTGCCTGCAATGGCTGCTTTGGCCTGATGGAATCTCTTGTCATTACCGGCAATCTGAAACTGTAGAAGCTCTTTCCCGTATGTGGTGAGTCCGGGATTGGCGGGGATATCTATGGTGAGTATGGCCACACGTCCTTCCATGGTTACCGATTGCACTTCCGGACTGCGGTAATGCATTTTATCCATGCCATATGTTTTTGCCAGTGCCCAGAGAGCCATTCGCTCGCCTGCCAGCTTCTTTTTGGGAGGATGTATACTGCCGGGACTGTCGGAATCCATCAGTACGGCCATTCCGGTGTTGGGAGTCGTTTTCATTCCTTTGGCCTGTGCCTCGCGAATGAAGGCGGAATTGAATCCTCCACCACCATAGTTATAAGGAGCAATCTGGCAATAGTAAAACGGGAATTCACCCACTCCCCATATGGTACGCCATTCACGTACCATCATGTCAAACAACTTTACATACTGATCCGGTTCATTCCGGTTAGATTCACCCTGGTACCAGATCGCACCACGAATGCCATAACCTACGATTGGATGTAGCATACCATTATATAATACGGTAGGGTCACCGTTCTGTAATTTTATCTCCGCATCCGTGGCCGGTATCCGGACATCGGCAATTACACTTTTTATAGAGGAAGGAGTCATCCAGGCTTCGATGCGTGAACCACCCCAGCTAGTATGAATCAGGCCGACAGGAACGTCCAGTGCCTGATTCAGCATGCGGCCGAAGTAATAACCTGTCGCCGTGAAATTGGCGGTGGTCTCCGGTCCAGCTATCTCCCATGAACCCACGCCATCTTCCTGAGGAGTTGTTTTGGAAGCCTTTTTCATGGTAAAGCAACGGATGCCGGGATTCCGCGAGGTGGCAATTGCTTCGGGTCCTCCCTCGATTGGCTGATTTGAAAACCCTTTCATCGGCATCTCCATGTTGGATTGTCCCGAGCATACCCACACTTCTCCGATCAGAATGTTTTGCAACGTCATCGCCTTCCCGTCGCTGATGGTAATGGCATAGGGTGTATAGCCAGCCGCCGGTGTTTTTACCTTTAGCTTCCAATACCCCTTTTCGTTACTTTTTGTCGAATAACTTTTCCTGTCCCACGATGTGGTCACTTTTACAGCAGTGTTGGGCTTTGCCCATCCCCAGAGGGCAGCTTCCGATTGTTGCTGCAACACCATGTTGTCGCCAAAAATGGCAGGCAATTTTACCTCAGCGCGCAGAGAAAACAGCGCGGAGGATACCAGTAAAATAAATCCAAAAGATAAGAGCTTTGTAATTTCTTTCATGAGATTCAATGATATTTTAAACTATGAGGTTACAAATATAGGATGAAAAAATAAAAAAACCGCAGTAAACAATTGTTTACTGCGGTTTAAGAATATTTGTCAATCGAATTTTTCCGATTACTTTGTCAGTGGTTATGCCAAATCGCTTACTTCACCTCTTCGAAATCCACGTCGGTGACGTCGTCTCCCGATTTGGTGTTATCCTGTGCGGATTGCTGACCTGCATCGGCGCCCGGTTGTGGGCCGGCCTGTGCGTTTGATGCATTGTACATGTCCTGAGAAGCTGCCTGGAAAGCACTGTTCAGTTCGTTCGTGGCAGCGTCAATCCCCTCCAGATTCTGTGCCTTGTGGGCTTCCTTCAGTTTAGAGAGTGCCGCCTCGATCGGAGCCTTTTTATCGGTCGGAATCTTGTCGCCCAGATCCTTCAGCTGCTTTTCAGTCTGGAAGATGGTTGAGTCGGCGTGATTCAGCTTGTCAATACGCTCCTTCTCAAGTTTGTCGGCTTCAGCATTGGCAGCGGCTTCCTCCTTCATGCGCTTGATTTCGTCGTCGCTCAGGCCGGAGGATGCTTCAATACGAATCTTCTGTTCCTTGCTTGTAGCCTTGTCTTTGGCCGACACGCTCAGAATTCCGTTTGCGTCGATATCGAAAGTCACCTCAATCTGGGGAATACCACGTGGGGAAGGTGGAATGCCGTCGAGGTTGAAGACACCGATCTGCTTGTTGTCGCGTGCCATGGAACGCTCGCCCTGCAGCACGTTGATCTGCACTGAAGGTTGGTTGTCACTCGCGGTGGAGAATACTTCACTCTTCCTTGTAGGAATGGTGGTGTTGGCATCAATCAGCTTGGTCATAATGCCGCCCAGTGTCTCAATACCGAGTGAAAGGG
>Ga0209639_1003409_pt1 | contig 10657 bp, 7 predicted proteins | sample EPASupsiteHSE605_FD_187268 | JGI IMG/M metagenome (GOLD analysis project Ga0209639, IMG submission 187268) | Bioremediated contaminated groundwater from EPA Superfund site, New Mexico - Sample HSE6-05 (SPAdes) (version 2) | ecosystem: Environmental > Aquatic > Deep subsurface > Groundwater >...
CATCTTTAATACGGATGACAATCTTCTCATCGCTACACCGACTGCATCCGGCAAAACAGAAGCGGCGTTTTTGCCGGTTATTACTGAACTGTATAACAAACCTTCAAGCAGCGTTGGCGTATTGTACATCGCTCCTTTGAAAGCCCTGATTAACGACCAGTTCGTGCGCCTTGAAGAATTGCTGGAAGAAGCCTATATCCCTGTAACCAAGTGGCACAGCGACGCGTCGCAATCCCTGAAAAACAAACTGCTCAAAAATCCCAAAGGCGTTATGCAGACCACCCCTGAATCCTTAGAGGCGATGCTGATGAAAAGAAAACAGCAGACGATGAAGCTGTTTTCCGACCTTCGCTTTATCATTATTGATGAGGTGCATAATTTTAACGGTGAGGACAGAGGGGTTCAGCTTCTTTCGCTTCTGGAGAGACTGAAGAATCTGATCGGCTTCTCGCCGCGGCGCATCGGTCTCTCCGCTACGCTGGGCGATGTGCCTGCAGCAGAAGAATGGTTAAACAGCGGAACGCCAAGAACCTGTGTCACGCCGGATGTTGGGACTGAAAGACGCAAGGCGATGATCATGATCAATCATTTTTATACATTGCCTGTTTCTGTTGATCAAGAACGCAAAAGTGTCCTGGGATTTTTCGAGTCGCTTTACAGCCTGACGCGAGGAAAGAAAAGCATCGTTTTTTCCAACGCTCGTTCCGACGTCGAGCGCAATATTGTGAACCTAAAAGACATAGCGGAGAAACGCCGCGAGCCTGATGTGTTTCTGGTACACCACGGCAGCATTTCCGCTTCAAACCGCGAGTATGCCGAAACGCAAATGAAATTTTCTGATCTGCCGCTTGTGACAGGAGCGACCGTTACCTTAGAATTGGGTATCGATTTAGGCGATTTGGAACGCATCGTGCAAACCGGCTGCCCCCATTCGGTTGCAAGTCTGTCGCAAAGACTCGGTCGCAGTGGTCGCCGAAGCGGGGTCTCGGAGATGTGTTTTGTTTTTGAAGAAGAAAAGAAATCAGAAGGCATAGAGTTTTATAAATCCATTAACTGGTCTTTTGTAAAATGTATTGCGCTGATTGAATTATACCGCGAGAACTGGCTTGAGCCTATTGCGGCAGACCGATATCCCTATGGCATTTTATACCATCAGACGATGAGCTTTTTATACAGCCACGGCGAAGCGAAGCCTGAGCTGTTAGCCCAGTCGATATTGAGCGAGACGGTGTTTGCCGATGTCCCTCAGGAGGATTACAAAACATTGCTGCGCTTTATGCTTGAAAAAGAGCAGATTGAAAGAACCTCTTCCGGCGGACTTTTAGTCGGTGCGAAAGGCGAAATATTGACGAATCATTATAATTTCTATTCTGTTTTTGAAACCCCAATCGAATATTCAGTGCGAGACGGTTCCCAGGAAATTGGTACGTTAAATAATCCGATGCCGCCGGACACCACTTTTGTGTTAAGCGGAAAAACTTGGTCTGTAGTTGAGGTTGATAAAGAACAGAAGATCATTTATGTCACAAGTGCCAAAGGCAAGCCGCCGACTGTTTGGGACGGCGCCTGCGGCGGCTTTGAACATACAAAAGTTCTCGAAAAAATGCGTGAGGTTGTTGCAGGCATTACTGAATACCCGTATCTTCATCCGAGTGCAGCATCCCGTCTTAACGAAATACGTTTGACGATACGCCGGACACGGCTGTTAGAAAACGCGGTGTTTGAAATTTCGCTGGACACCTTCGGCATTGCCCTGTGGTTTGGAACGAAGGCGGCAAACGCGCTCGACCTTGCACTGACGGCGCTGTTACCCGAACGACAGTATACGCCCCACCACTGGCCTTTCATTATTGTAAAAAACGTCAGACACGATGCGCTCTTGAAAGCATTAGAGCACATAAAAACTGTGCCGCTATCCATCAGCGACTTAAGTATCCCTGACGAGATAAAGGTCGAGGGGAAATACAATGATTTTGTTCCGCCGAAATTACTGAGGAAGCAATATGTCGCTAAATACATTGATATTGGTGAAATGCAGCGGGAGATGACCAACAATTTGGAACGATAACGAGCAAATATTGTCTTTATTACCTTTCACAGCCTTGACATATGCACTAAGCAACTTGTGGGAAGATGCGGAAGAGGGGAAAATGTCACGCCGGAAGAATTGCAGGAAAAGCTTCAGCAGATTGAGGGCTGGATTAGTAGTGTTGAAAAGGCGGTTGAAAAAAACCAGCCGGATTGGGTTAATTATTACTGATTACTGAAACCCTAAGGTAATGGTTTAAAGCAATTCTTCCTACTTTGCCGCTAAGGGGATACCAGAGGGATACAGCATCTTTTTTGTATCCTCAAGGCATGTCGAAATATGTGTGCTTTTGTCGGAAAAACCAAAGTGACTAACTGGATCTTTTAGGTGATTATAAAAGAGCCTATAATAAGAACATAAGAATCCAAATTCTAGAGATAAGGCTTTTCTGCCCAAAGCGGATGCTAACTGCATGAACCAGATCCCCGAATTTTCAGAAAACAGCGAAAAGTCTACTGACAACCGTATATAATAGGAATTGTGATTGTGTATTTGACGTAACAGATTGAGGTCTTTTAAACAGGTTATATTTCTGTGCGTAATGGCGCAGATAAAGGAATATATTAACACGGGGCACAAAGGTTTTGCAGAGATGGGCGCATTGAGGGAGTTGCGCTCAGGAAAAGGAGGAACAGCTGATGGCTGATGAAGAACAAAAGAAGGTCGGAACAATTACCCTGCTTCGCAGACTGTTTAAAGCCGCAAATCTGGAGAAATTTATTAAAGAAGATTTAAAATCGATCGATGTTCCTACTTTTCATGAATACATAACCGCTTTGTGTGCGGAAAGAGGCGAGGTCAAAGAACATATCATAAACAAAGCCGGTATTGAACGTACATTCGGGCATCAGCTTTTTAACGGCACAAGAAAACCGTCGAGGGACAAGGCAATTCAATTTGCGATCGGTTTTGAAATGGACACAGAGAACACCCAAAAATTGCTTCGCATTGCGCGGAGTAATGCGCTGTATCCCAAAATTGACCGAGACGCCGCCATTATATATTGTCTGGAACATCACATGACTTTTATGGAAACCCAGGAGACATTGCATCTTCACGGAATCTCACTATTAGGGAGCGGAAAAAGAGATGAATAAGTCGGTTGTTGACGGTTTTTTGCTAAGCTTTGACGACAGCCGCTTTCCAGAAGGCTTCCTGCAAAAGTATGAACAAATGGAGTGCCTGGCGCATAACCAAATTGGTGAAACCTTGCTGGTCAGAGATCGTCAATCGGATGTCTATTTTGTGGCAAAATGCTATACGGATCAATCACTTCTTTCCCGGACAAATGAAAGCGAATTGTTAAGAGTGCTCCGGCATGATGGACTTCCGGCATTTGCGGGAGAGTATCAAAACGAGGCGATGCTTTGTGTCGTACGGGACTATGCCGAAGGCCTGCCTTTGAACGAGTATTTAAAAAGCAACATGCTTTCCGAACAGCGGATTATCTCCATAGGGACACAGCTTTGCGATATTCTTTCCTACCTGCACGGTCAAACCCCGCCCATTATCCATAGGGATATCAAACCACAGAATATCGTTGTTGATGATAATGGTAAAGTCAAGCTCATCGATTTCGGCATTTCTCGTGTTTATGACAAAACTGCAAGCAGGGATACCGTATTTTTTGGCACAATGGAGTTTGCTCCGCCGGAACAGTATGGCTTTGCCCAAACGGATGGCCGTGCCGATATTTTTTCATTGGGCGTGGTTTTGTGCTGGATGTTGACAGGAGAAACAAAGCCCGGTGAGGTAAGCATTAAGAGCCGTTGGCTGGGGGCCGTTATCAAAAAATGTACGGCCTTTTCTCCGGAGGATCGTTATCGTGACGCCCAAACGCTCAAACACGCGCTCTTACATAAAAACGTAAGCAAATGGCGAAGAACAGCCGGTCTGATTGCGGTGCTGCTTGTATTGACTATCGGGGTCGGTTTCTGGCAGGGGTGGATTAGCACGCCGTCATTTCTTGCAGCAAATGGAGTTTATGCTCCCGAAAAAGCAGTATCTTCTGCTCTTGTATCCGGGTCTGTGCAATTTACAGAGCCTCTCATTGAACAAGCGGTTCGCACTGAACTCGGAAAAAGTGCTGAAGAGACGCTGACGTCCGCCGACATGCAATCGGTTACCGCGTTATACATATTTGCGGATAAGTGTACCACAGATGTCACGGAATTTGAGGTGATGCAGCAGGGTTGGATTCAGAACAACGGGACAATTGAATCGCTCTCTGATTTAGCCTTTCTTCCCAATCTCCGGGAACTTTGCCTTTCGGCGCAAAATATTAGTGATATTTCGCCTATTGCAGGGCTTAAATCACTGGAAAGAATTGAACTGAGACATAATCCGGTTTCAGATATCTCATCGTTAGCTGGGCTTGAAAAGCTAAAATCAGTTGGCTTAAACGGAACTATGGTGGCTGACATTTCCCCGGTCATCAACCTGAAAGACTTGGAACTGCTTGACCTTAATGATGCGGATCATTACGATCCTGCGGTACTGGCCAGACGTGCAAAATTTGATTTTCTGGATATTTCCAATGAAACGGATTCGTATAAATATCTGAAGGGAAAAACGATTAGGACACTCAAAATTATGGAAACGGACCTTGATTCGCTGAATTTTCTGGCCGGAGTGGAAGGCATAGAGGAACTATATCTCACGGGGACGAAGCTGACTGACCTCAACGGTATTGAGGCTCATGAGAATCTGGTCTATTTGAACGTCTCCGAAACGAGGGTCCGTGATCTTTCACCGCTCTTGTTGCTTCCTAATTTACAACAGGTCACCGTAGATACTTCCATGAAAAAGGCAGCAGATGCCATTGCGGCAAAAGCACTATTTAAGATCAGCTATGAAAAAGCAGATCAAGTGTAAAAACTTATCAAAGGTGTGCAGGTTGCACACCTTTGATTTTTTTTTATTTGTTATGATTGACTTGTCAATGACACTATGTCAAGGACGAGAGATACTATAAGAGCATAGCGTAATACTGCAATGCGGATGGGAGGTAATACCTTATGACATACATTTTAATCGGTGTAGCAGGATTTTTAGTTCTGATTGTAGTAATGACACAAAGAGCACTTTTCGTCGAGATGATCGGTGATTTTTTCAAGGAAAGAAAGCTGCTTCGCAGGCAAAAGGAATGCGTACACGCCTGGGATGAAACCGAGTGCAGGTGCACGATATGCGGCTTTGAGAATCATGACTGGGAGAGCTATTACGTGTGGGTTGAGGAGGTTTGTCCGCATTGTGGTGGGAATGAGATGCTGGACTGTGAATTTTGCGGCGTTGGTGGCATGATAGAAACGCAGCAGTACCATATGCGCTGCCGCAAGTGTAACCCGGACAAAGAGATTGGCGAAAATTAAACGAGACAGATCGTCTTGCGACAATAAATAGAGTATTAACTTATCAAAGAAGAATAAAGGCCTGAAAGAGGATGAAGGCATGAAAAGACTTGTGCTGGGGATGACAGTAATCATAGTTATCGCTTTGGGAGCATTAGCAAACTATGCCGACAGCCGGGGAGCCGAAGCGGAGGCGCTGCGGCAGAAGCTGCTGGTGCTGGAAAGAGAGGCGGAAGAAGAGGTAGTGATTCCCACTGCTTCATTATCGCGGATTGATTCCGACAGCAAAGAGAGACTGCAAAGGTCCTATGCAATACTGACGGATGAATAAGGATGGAATATCCTGAAATGAAGGAGGGAGGGGAACATGATGACAGACAGAAGTGCAGACTTTCTCAGACGGGCGCGTTTAGCGGAAGAAGCGAAGAAATATGACACGGAATATTTTGAGCAAGCGTTCAACTTTCCTACGGACGAACGCATTGATGAGCTGGCCAGGCTGGCGTTTTCCGGCCTTTACAGCAAAGAAGCGCGCGACACGCTGCTGCGGATATACAGGTCCAGACGTTTCCGGGAGAAGGTCAGTACTTATGAAGGGTGCGGGCTTTGGGAGCATGAAGATGTCAGCTTCGGCGATGTCCAGGATCATCAGGACTTTCCGCCAAACAAATTTACCGTACGCTATGTTGAAGAAGACGAGATTTGGGAAGAGATGGAAACCTCCGGTCAAGACAGGCTCTTTGAATTGACCGGCAGCGATTTCCACTCGGTACGTATCGAGGCGATGAAACGTCTGACCGATCAGGAGCTTTTGTATCGGATCGCAGCGGGAAAAGCGGCAGGAGACAGGGAAAGTGCCGCTGCGAAATTGACGGACGATGAAAAGCTGCGTGATGCGGTGATGGAGAACAGCGGACTTCTTCAGTACAAACATCTGCGCGATAGAATCAAGGATCAGAGTGTATTTATACATTATGCCCAAAACGGTAACTCCGATGAACAATTATACGCCCTGCTCCGGCTGCAGGATGATGCGCGCCTGGCTGAGATAGCGGTGAGCGAGACGACGGAATATGACTGTTTCGTGGCCTTGGGAGGAATGACAGATCAAAAACGAATCCGCGATGTGGTCTTAAACGCGCAACACGAGAAGATCAGGAAAGCCGCCCTTAAAGAGATTAGCGAGCAGGAGCTGCTTGCAGATATCGTCATGCGAACGAATGATTTCATGATAGAGCTTAGCGCGATGGAGGGCCTGTACGATCAGGCTTGTCTGGCAAAGGTCGCTTTAAACGGCGGCAGAGGCGACTATTTGGCCATTCAAAAACTGCGGGATGCAGCAACGCTTGTTACCCTGATGGAAAAGGATATTCTTCCCCAACAGGCGTTTGACCAGCTTCGCACAATCTGCGAAAACTGGCAGGAGCATTTGACAATTAAACTCGTGGAGACCCTGATCGCCAGAAATCAAGATCGGCTGTTTCCAACAAAGGGCGATATGGCTATTCTGCGGGAAATCTATCAGGCGGGGTTATTCCAAGACGTTCTAAAAAAATTTGAAACCGAGCCGTTCCGACCGCGGATGAAAAGTGATAAAAATGACCCCGGGCTGCATGTGGATTTGCCGGAGGTATGGCTTTTCGATCGCCAATTTGAAAGAAGGGGATTGTGATGTTTGAATTCAGACCGCGAAACTTCATGCTCCTGCCAACGATGGAATGTCAGGCATCCTGTCGGTATTGCTTCGGACCAAACCAGGGCGAAACGATGCTGTGCGTCGGAGAGGCCATAGATTTTATAGAGAACATTGCTCCCGAAGATGGCAGCATAAATCTTACGTTTCACGGCGGTGAGCCGCTGCTGGCGGAAAAAGGCTATTACGAATACATTCTGCCGATGCTGCGTGAGCGGTTCGGACTCAGACTGCGGCTCTCCCTGCAGAGCAATCTTTGGGCGCTCACCGACGAGATGATCGATCTGATCCGGAAATACGATATCCGTATCGGCACGAGCCTTGACGGATTCGAAGAGATGTGCGATGTCCAGCGCGGCAGGGAATATTTTCAAAAAACGATGGATGGGATTCGGCGTTTGCGTGAAAACGGCATCGATACCCACTGCATCTGCACCTTCACGCCCGCTTTTGCCGACAGAGCCAGGGAAGTTTTTGATTTTTTTGCGCATGAGCATATCCCTTACGCGATACATGGCGCTGTGCAGCCGATGAACTCTCCCCCAAGCGAACTGACCGTTTCTGCGGATGATATGGCCAAGGTATTGCTGGATACCTTAGCCGTATACAGGGAAAGGACATCCAGCAACAGGGTCGGAACAATCGATTCCATGGTTAAGGGCTGCTTTGATAGGAAAGGCAGCGTGTGCACGTTCTTTAACTGCCTCGGCAAGTTTGCCGCTGTCGCCCCGGACGGCGGGATCTATTCCTGCCAACGGTTTTGCGGGAAAGAAGAATATTTGCTTGGGAATGTCCGTGATCTCCCGTCAGAGACCGATATTGTTAACAGCGCCGCTTTCCGGCGTTTGGCTGAAAAGCAACAAAATGCCGAGACCACCTGCGGCACTTGTCTGCATACGGCGTATTGCCATGGCGGCTGCCTTTACAATATGCTGACGGAGGGCAGCGAAAAAGATCCATACTGCGGTGCCTATCAAGCGGTCTTTGATACGATCTCACAGGAGATGGCTCTGGAGATGGGCGGTGTAATGACCAAGCGGCTTTCAGAAAAGGAGGCGCCAATGCTTGCTATGGCAGGCGATCTTCCCCATCCGTTCGACCAGGAGGTAAACCGTTATAAACGCAAATGGGCACTGAAATGGGGTCAAAAGTGGGCGCCCGATTATATCCGGCAAGATCGCCTGAATAAGCTGTATTTACATATTACCTTCGCTTGCCCGCTGCGCTGTGACCATTGTTACGCCCGAGGCGGCGAACGGGAAATGCCGGAGATGAGTGCTCAGGATATTTGGTCTGCCGTACAGGCCGCCCAGCAAAACGGCTTCCACGCTGTCGTCATTACCGGCGGTGAACCTCTGATTCACGGCGATATTGATAACGTGCTGGCCTGGCTCCGCGATATTAATCTTAAAGGAATGCGACTCAGCCTACGCACTTCTCTTGGCTTTGATATCGAGAAGGATCGCCTGGCGGTTCTGGGCGATGTGTTTTCGGAGATCATTGTCAGCATTGACGGCGATAAGACTTCTCACGATGCCAGGCGCGGCCAAGGTTTCTGCGAAAAAGCCGTTTCTAATCTGCAGCTCCTTAAAGAACTGGGCTGCATTGAAAAAGTCGGGCTCTGCGCCACCCTGGCGAAGAGCCTGCGGGACGGCCCGGAAGGAGCGGCTGTTTATGCGCTGGCCAAGCAGTTGGGGATAGAAAAAGTCCGCCTGCGTCCGATTTTGCCCTTGGGCCGATCGGAGAGCGCACCAAGATCACCGAGTACAACGAGTACACCAAATACACCAAATACACCAAATACATCAAATACATCAAATACATCAAATACTCCGATTACACCGATTACACCATGCGAAGAGGATTTTCTCTGTGGGGGAGAGAGCGATATCACCAGCGCTTTCGCCGCCCGATATACCTGCGGGTTGGGGCAAAATCTTTATATTGAGCCGGATGGCGGCGCCTATCCATGTTATGCCTGGTGCGGTCCGGATAAGCTGCTGGGGAACATACGGGACGGACTGGAGAGCATTTTACAAAATGAAGCGTTTAAAGATCTCTCCCGCCACCATGTAGATACCAATGAAAAGTGCAAAGGATGTCGGGTGCGTTACCTCTGCGGCGGAATGTGCAAAGCGTGGATCCAGGATAAGGAAAACCCCGACAGCGGCGAGTTTGACTGCTCGGCAAGAAAAGCGATGCTTCTGCGGCTGGCAGAAAGACTGTAAAAGAGGGTGCGATGTAAGGTGATGAGAGGTGGGTGGGAGTATGAATTTTTTCGGACCTGCATGGAGAAGCAAAAACGAGAAAAAAGCGATTGCCGCCATCGGTAAAATGGATGATCAGGAGCTTTTGCAGCAGGCGGCACTGAAAGCGTATGGCAATGCCCGCTTGGCGGCCATCGCAAGGCTTTCCGACGAAAGCAAGTTAATGGAGGTGGCGCTGCATACGCGTTTGCATGAAGAACGTCATAAAGCTATCGAGAAGATAACCGACGAAAGCCTGCTGGCAAAGTTAGCCCTTATCAATGGGGACAGCAGTCTGCTTCCCCGCATCACGAAACCAGAGTTACTCTTCAATATTGCCTTAAACGCGAACACCCAGTTTTCAGCAACAGCGTTCAGCAAGCTGAGCGATACTGTGGATCCTGCGGAGTTACGGGTGATGCTTGCTGAAAAGGCCGGGAACGCCAATGAAAAGAATATGCTGGCCATCCTGCAAATGCTTAAAACAATCGCGCCTGAAAGATGGAAAACGTATTGCAGCCGAGAGACAATTGACGCGCTAATGGATCTGCGGTATTGGGGAGAACTATCGAAAATCTCCGGCATGTTGTGGGATTTTTATAGGGATGACACCTTCAGAGAAATCGTCAATCAGGCGGAAGATGATTATCAAAACCAAAAGCAGCAGTGGGAGGGCGAATACAACCATATTATTGAAATGCTATTCTATCTGGTCAAAGAAAAGCAAAATCTCCAGGCAGCACAATATATTCAGGCGATGTACCGCAGCGGCAGGTGGCGCGCCTACATCGAAAAACGCAATGCCAAAACAGAAGCCCGGCACATCGATGAAACGTCATACGGAGCTTGTTATTTCGATTGGTCTTCCTATCAGGTTGCGTACGAGGACGACTCGCATACCGATAAAAACGTCGCAGCGGAATACTATGTGCCGCTTGGACTGGAAGCTGCTGATGAAAAATAAGAGAAGGCTATGATGGAAATGCAGACTACCACGTCTGCGAGAAAGAGGTGTTGGTATGTCGTTAAAATGTTTGTTTGGTCATCAATGGGAGGGCTGCGTATGCAGCCGCTGCCAAGCAAAGCGTGATGAGGGCCATGATTGGGACGGCTGTAAATGCCGCCGCTGTAGCAAAGAACGTGATGAAGGGCATGACTGGGATGGTTGTGTCTGTAAGCACTGCGGAAAACGCCATGACTATATATTTCTTAACGAAGAATCTGACGAATCGCATAAAAAATACCGATGCCGGCGCTGTGGGCACATGGTTGTAGAGGA
>Ga0209639_1003411_pt1 | contig 10653 bp, 14 predicted proteins | sample EPASupsiteHSE605_FD_187268 | JGI IMG/M metagenome (GOLD analysis project Ga0209639, IMG submission 187268) | Bioremediated contaminated groundwater from EPA Superfund site, New Mexico - Sample HSE6-05 (SPAdes) (version 2) | ecosystem: Environmental > Aquatic > Deep subsurface > Groundwater >...
GCATTGACGGGCTTTTCATCCGGCCGAAGTTCTATATTTTGCCGGCAGAGTTAGTAGTTTTCTTGGAGCATGCTTTAGGCTTTGCCGTTCTTTGCCCTTTCATTTTTTTGCATTGGGAGAAAATAAAAATGCTCAGCCGGAAAAACTGGGGGGCGATCATCTGGGTCAGTGTTTTTGGCGGGATGATCGGGACGATAATGATAACCAAGGCTTTTTTTGCCGCGGTAGACGGAGAAACTACTTTCGCGACTGTAATCATCTTACAAAAACTCCAACCATTTTTCGCGCTTATCTTGGCGCGCGTGATTCTCAAAGAAAAATTGTCTCAAAATTTTTATTTTTGGACGGTAATCGCCATCATTGCCAGTTATTTTATCGCTTTCGCCAAAACGGGGCTTAGCATATCCGAGATCGACTGGTTTCATAACGCCGCTTTTTTCGCAATGCTCGCGGCTTTTTCTTTCGGTTCGTCCACGGTTTTTGGAAAACGGATTGCCGATCATTTGGACTATAAGGCGGTAGCCGCGCTTCGTTTCGGCACGACGGCTGTTATGGTTCTTATTTTGGTTTTGATTGACGGGGCGATTTTCAAGCTAGATCAAGTCACTGCATTGCAATGGAAACTCTTGGGCCTTATCGTCCTTACCAGCGGAGCCGGCGCCATGTTTATATATTATTTCGGCCTTCAAAGAATAACGGCTTCGACTGCCACTATTTTGGAGCTCTTTTGGCCGTTTTCGGCTTTGATATTAGACTTCGTTTTTAATAAAAACTTTTTGACTCCCATCCAGATCTTAGCTGCCGCGATTCTTTTGCTGGCTTTTTATAAGGTCACGGTTTTAGGAAAAGCCAAAGCGGCCTCTGGGGTTGCTTAATCTTTAGGCAGGCTATATCATAAAAACAGATCAATAATTGGCTTTAATCAGCCCTCTTAATCGGGCTAGATTTAGATTTTATGATAAAAGAAGAAGACCGGAAAAAGGTTATTGTTTCAGCCGATGATTTCGGCATCAGCAACGTAGCCAATGTTAACATCCTGGCGCTTTTGAAGTTGGGCAAAATCGATCGGGTTTCGGTCATGATGAGCGAGAACATAAGCCGAGAAGAAGCGGACGAGCTTCTTCAATCCGGAGTGAAAATTGATATTCATCTGCATCTCATTAAGCATGATTCGGATTATTGGCAAGGCAACCGCCGGCTTCATGAAAGCGCTCCCAAAAGATTGTTATTCTTTTTTCTAAATTATATTTTTGGCCGAAACAGTTCTGAAAAAGTGGAGCTCAAGTGGGCGGTACAGATCGAAAAATTTCGGGAACTTTTTGGCCGCAATCCGGACGGCATCGGCTCGCATGAATACATCCATTTTTTCCCGCCCTATTTCAAGGCCATCTTGAAACTGGCCCAAAAATATGAAATTCCTTTTGTCCGGTTGGGAATATATTCATTCGAACAAGAAAATAATATTTCCAAAATCTTGGATTGGCTCAGGAAAAAAAACAACAGAGCTTTCAAAAAATCAGGAAAAGCATCATCGGAGTACATGGTCAGCTTGGACTGGATTTCATCTCCGGCGAAGTTTATTGAAAACCTGCCCGAAAACACCCGGACGGAAATAGTTTGCCATCCTGAAAGGCAGGATGAATACGAGATGCTTGAGAAGGAGTTCTGAACAAAAGCTTTTGCGGCTGCAGGAAGTGGGGGATGTCGCGGATAACTAGGCTGAAAGTTTATAGGGATAACAAATAAAGGAACGGGTTGCAACCCGTTCCTGTTTTTTATCATATCCTTGATTCCCAATCAGGCCAGGAATGACAAGTTAGAGCTCCTTGATGATGTTTTCTATTTTCACGATCCGGCTTTCTTTCTCATTCCTCTTCTTGAGTTCCGCTCCGCCGGAAGCCAAAGATTTTTCGCTTACTACCAAGCGGTAGGGGATGCCGATAAGGTCAGACTGGGCGAATTTTTCTCCGGCACTTAGGTCGCGGTCGTCATAAAGCACTTCGATGTTATTTTTCAAAAGCTCATCATAGATTTTTTGGGCTTCTTCATTTTTTCCTAAGGAGATGAGATGGATTTTCATTGGCGCGACCGATTCCGGCCAAGCTAGACCCTTTTCGTCGCTTTGGATTTCGGCGATGGTTCCCATGACGCGCTGAGGCCCGATGCCATAGCAGCCCATGATAACGGGTTTAACATTGCTTTCTTTGTCTTTATAGTTTAACTCCAGTGCTCCTGAAAACTTAGTCCCTAGCTTAAAGATGTTTCCTACTTCCACCGCTTTTTCTTCTTTGAGTTCAGTTCCGCCGCACTCAGGGCATTGGTGCTTCAAGTCTTCAATTATTTCTTTGTTAATGGCGATATGGCATTTGTCGCAGATATAAATGAAATCTTCTCCGGCCGAAGTCAGAGTTTGAAATTCATGGGAATATTTGGAAAATGTCCCACCGGAAGCGTATGTCTTGTAGGTTGCGTCTCCCAAACCGACTCGTTCAAAAATATTTTCATAAGCTTGGCCGACTTTCTCATAATATTCTTCCAGATCTTTTTCATCCGTGTGGAAAGAGTATAAATCTTTCATGATGAATTCCCGGAGGCGCATAATGCCGGACTTGGCTCTCTTTTCATTTCGGAATTTGGTTTGGAACTGATAGGCGTAGACGGGCAGGTCCTTATAGGAGTTGATGTGTTTTTTCATGAGATTAGTGAGTGGCTCTTCGTGTGTGGCGGCTAATCCGACCACTCCGCCGGTTTTCACTTCGGTCTTGAACCAGACGTCCAGCACTTTGTCGTCCCAGCGCTCAGATTTTTTCCAAAGCTTCGGATTTTGGAGAGTGGTCAGAAAAAGTTCTTGGCCGCCAATAGCGTTCATTTCTTGGCGGATGATGCCGATAATTTTATTGAGCGTTTTGAGGCCTAAAGGCAAAAAAGAATAGACGCCGGCCATTTCTTTATCGATAAATCCGGCGCGCATAAGCAGCTGGGCGTTCAGGCTCACTTCATCTTTTGGCGCGTTTTTTTGGGTACGAGTGAAAAGTTGTGATTGTTTCATATGGGTTAATAGTATTAAAAATAAGGGTTTGTGTCAAAGTTGGTTTTCCGGAACGGGCATTGCCCGTTCCGGATTCAGGCAATCTTCTTTTCAATTGCCTTTCTGATTGTTTCTTTTAGCGCGAAGCAGTTCAGTTTGGATCCGTTTTGGCAAAGGACTCCAACAACTTTTCTGCATTCATTTACTGCTACCATAGCGCTCTCTTGCATAATTTCTTTGGCGGTCATGGTGATCCCGCAAGTCAGCAAGAGTTTAGCGGCGCTTCGCGCTTCCGACCAGCTCGGTTTTCTTATGATAAGAAGCATGGAATTTTTCCTCCTTTCTTAAAAATAAGGAACAAAAAACAGCCTTGAGGCCGTTTGCTGGATTCGTTTTGGATATTATCTTATCGCGCGCAAACAAACAACCTCAAATGGAGTTTTGAGTTTCGCGGGTTTGGCAGGTTGTTTGCGAGGTTGTGTTTCATGCGTTGAATATAACAGGGAATAATTATTCTGTCAAATTAATGTACAAAATGGCGGCTTTTTATTTGGAAAATACGCGTGAAAAAAATAAAGAAAAAGCCGAGAGGAACGAATCCTATCGGCCGGGTGTCAAATTGTTTGAGAGTCCTATGCTAGCGCTTGCTAGCTGCGAACATGCTCGTTTTGTGATGCTGAAACTTCGTTTCATTTCAGGAGAAGGGCTGCGAGGGCGATCCTTGCAGTCCAGAGCCTCCTGTGTTTGGGGTTTGGGGAAGTCCTCGACTTACTTCGATGAGGAAAGCTCCTTTGGTTTTTTCTTTTTCTTGGTGTTTTTTCCGTTCATCTTCCGTAAATTGGAGCTTTTCCACGCGGATTTTTCTGATAAATTCCGCGATAACGGTATCCAGCGTTTCATCTTGTCTCAAGTTCATGGCCCTTCTCCCTATGTCAGACAGGCTTTATCGTGCCTAGATTAAATGCTTTTACTGCCGTTTGTATTTCTTACTATATAATACACCTCGATATTTCACTTTTCCGGAATAGCTAGCCATGCTTGGCGAATAATTGCCTTATTAATCAGGTAATTCTTGACATTGCTCATAATTTCTAGTAGTATCAAAAGCCGTAGTTCCTTGAGTCGGCCAGTGATATTCCTGGCTAATGTAAACATAACAATTCTGCTTGGAGGTTTGTGTCATGAAAAGAAACTGGTTCGTGATCAGTGTCGCTTCTTTGCTTCTTTTGGTTGCCAGCGTGTCATTCGCGGGCGAAATTGACCCTAGGGACGTAGGCTGGATGGTCCTGCATCATCCATATGTCCAAGAATCAAGCAAAGGGAAGGGGCAGTATATGATCCGGGAATTTCCTTTTTCCCGGAAAGTCGAAGAGGACAAGGGAAAGAAGTTTTATCTGAAACTCATTGCCTTTATAGATTCTGATGAAGACAAAAAAGTCAGTCCGGGAGATGTTGTCGGAGTGTTCTACGGCAAAGACGAGAAAAGCCCAATTGACTTTCAAGGTGAGTGGCCGAATGCAATCTTTCGAATTGAAGAAGATGGTTATGCGAGAGCTTACCTTATCAAAGGTGAGAAAAAGCCCATCGAGGAATTCGATAAGGCATTGAGGTTGAAGTTGGAGAACTTCTCGGATGTTTCCCTGAAAGTAGCCCTGGAAATTCTGAAAATCGAGAAGGAGGCTAGGGATGTTTTTCAGGAGTATATGGACGATCTTAACCTGCCCTGGCAGGAAAGGTTGAAGAAGGAAAAGCAAGGAATATAGCACAGGGGAACACACTCACTTAGAATTCAAGGCCTCTTGTCGATGGATACGGCAAGAGGTTTTCTTTTTGCAAAAAGACTGTTTTTGGCGTAGGATAAATAGCAAAAGGAGTTCCAGAGGAAAAAGACAAAAATTTGAGAAGGGAGGCATTATGTCGACAGAGATGATGGTTCAGGGTTCTTATTATTTCTTGACTTTAGGGAGTTTTGGGTGGCTTGTTTTCAAGCTGATTTCGAATCGAAAAAAGAATCGCAGTCAGTCCCTAGGGAAGGAGGACAGTTTATGAGCATCTCGGACGAAAATCCCGGGTCGCCCTTGCCCCTAATTGGCCTATTGGCCATCGTTATCCTCTTATTCATCATTAAGGAAATATTCGGCCTGAAGTGGGAGGAAATACTTCTGGTCGGAGCAAATGCAATTCGCGGGTAGAGGGATGCATTGAAAATGGCACTCTTTCTGGTTTTCAGGGGTCTTTCGGTTGATAAATTCGACTTAAAAGACCTCTTTTTTATTAAAACTCAGAGAATTGTTACTAGGTTCATTTTTTGTCAAGTTGATATATTTCAGCTAGGATGAGGATAATGGCAAGGGTTCAAGATTGATGGACTCAGAAAAGAAGGAGGTTAGCATGATCGGGGTTGTTATCGCGATGGTGGTTCTGCTCGGCGTAGTTGTGGTCCTTTTGGCTTTTCGAAGATGGGGGCCTAAAGAGCAGACTCCCAACATGAATCTGGCCGTGTCCGGCCAGGAGGAAGCGTTTTTACAACTAGATGAGACGCGGACAGGTATGCTGTCGTAGCGTCTGCCGCTTTTAAGGAGACAACCTTGGACTCACACGCCTAACCTCCCGTTGGTTTTATTCAGCGGGAGGATTTTCTTTTGCCAAAGAATCCACTTTGGCGTAGGATAAAGATATAACAAGGTAAAAAACAGAAGCCAAATGCGGGAGATCCATCGGGAAATCGTATCAGCTATCATCTTTAGCCAAGACGGAAAGCTGCTCATGGGCAAAAAAGATCCCGCCAAAGGAGGAGTCTATTCCGATTGCTGGCATATTCCCGGTGGAGGGATGGATGAGGGGGAAACATTGGAACAAGCCCTAGGGCGCGAAGTGTTGGAAGAGGTAGGAATCGACATTGCCCCCTACAAAGTCACGGCTATTCCTCGAAAATTCAGCGGAGTTTGTGAAAAAGTTCTCCGCGAAACGGGAGAAAAAGTTTTGTGCCACATGGTTTTTAATAGTTTTAGGATAGATATTGCTGACAAGCTGGCAAGTGAAATAGAACTCAAACTTGAGGATGATCTCGTAGAAGCCAGATGGTTTAGTTTGGAAGAACTCGCGGATGTTAAATTGATTCCTGGAGGGAAAGAATCGTTTCAGGCAATGGGCCTAATTCCAAAAAATGAGGCAAGTAATTAATTACGTAATTAAATAAGTAATTATTATGGCCAATAAGAGATCGGATGAAAAAAATATTCGAAAATTAACCAAGATCGGCCGTGGCAGTATCGGCCTAACCTTGCCAATCGAACTCGTGCGGGAGTTGGGGTGGAGGGAGAGACAGAAAGTTGTGGTTAAGAAGAGTGGGAATAAAATTGTTATTAGCGATTGGAAAAAGTAAAATGGCGTATATTTTTCTTGATGAAAGCGGCGATTTAGGTTTTAGACTCACATCTAGCAAGTGGTTTATTTTTACTATCGTTTTGACGAATAACCATAAAAGAATCGAAAGAATTATTAAAAACATCAGAAAAGGACTTAAAAAAAAGTTTAAGCTGAAAGAACTGCACGCCTATCATGCGGATGCTGTGACAAGGCATAGAATGTTAAAAAAATTGTCTAAGTTAGAAGATTTAAAAGTTCTTTGTATAATTTTGAATAAGAAAAAGGTTTATGTTGATTTGCAGAATCAGAAAAACTACTTATATAACTACACGGCTAATATTTTGCTGGATCGATTGCATACAAAAAAGCTCATCAAAACAGATGAGCCGATAAACCTATATATAGATAAGAAAGATACTAACAAGTTTATAAGGGAGAATTTTGAGAAATATCTTAAGGATAATTTAGTGAAAAGAGGGAATAATGGCAGGATTGAAATAAGGATCAAGCCGTCTCATAGCGAAAAATGTTTGCAGGCGGTTGATTTTGTAAGCTGGGCGATTTTCAGAAAGTATGAGAGAGGGGATTATGAGTATTACGAGGAAATAAAAAACAAGATTATTGAGGAAAAGCTCCTATTTTCATAAAAGAAAACCCCCTGTTTTGACGAGACGCCTTACGGTATCTCAACACAGGAGGAATTACTTCTATGAGATAATACTAACACGGTTAGATGTTTATTTCAAGGGATGTCGATAATAAGTGGTTAATATACAATTTTGGCTTACTGCTAGGGTTTCATGGATATAGCAAAATGTATCAAATTATAAAGAGTAAATCGACAACCTAAAAACTATGCCGGTCAGGAAAAAAGAGGAGGGGAGTATTAGGAAGCTGACTAAACTTGGCCGAAAATCGATTGGCCTAACCTTGCCAATCGAACTCGTGCGGGAGTTGGGGTGGAGGAAACGCCAGAAAGTTAAGGTTAAAGTGGAGAGGAGAGGAGTTATTATTAGTGATTGGAGGAAATAATATTATGCAGACAGCTTTTGATCTAAAATTGGCAAAGGAATATGCCAGCCCGTCTCAGAAAATCAAGGTGATGAGCGAGGGCTGGGTCGGAGAGAATTCTTTTTGCCCGGCTTGTGGTTCGACAATTGCCCATTTTGAGAATAATCGGCCGGTGGCGGACTTCTATTGTGGCTCTTGCAAAGAAGAATACGAGCTAAAAAGCAAAAAGAATTCGATGGGAAAGAAAATTTTAGACGGGGCGTATCGGACAATGATTGAACGTTTGCAAAGCAATAACAATCCTAACTTTTTCCTTTTGAATTATAACTCGAAAAATTTTGCGGTTATAAATTTTATAGTTATTCCAAAACATTTTTTCGTACCGGAAATAATTGAGCGAAGAGAACCACTTTCCCAAACTGCCAGACGGGCCGGTTGGATCGGATGCAATATAATTTTGCAAAACATTCCGCAGACAGGAAAAATATCTTACATTAAAAACGGGAAAATCGAAAATAAAAAAGAAGTTTTATCTAATTGGCAAAAAACTTTGTTTTTGCGGAGGGAAAAGAAGAAAAGAGGCTGGATTTTGGATGCGATGAGGTGTGTCGAAAAAATAGGTAAGCGGGAATTTTTTTTGGACGAAGTTTATGCTTTCGAAAAAGAATTGCAAATAAAATACCCGGGCAATAATTTTATCAAAGACAAATTACGTCAGCAATTGCAGCTTTTGCGGGATGAAGGATATTTAGAATTCGTCTCGCGCGGGAGGTATCGATTGACGATTTGACACATCAAATAAAACGATCAAGAATTGATCAGAAATAAAAATTAATTGCTGGTCAATTATATGAAAATATCAAGGGAACTTGCGATAAAGATATTGAAATATTTACACGAACATCCCGATGTTTATTTCCCGTTTCTTGTAATGTGTAAGGAATATACAGAGGAAGATGATGATTTTGTGGAAATCGAACCGAAAGAATGGGAAATGATTGACGAAGATGATGCATATCAAATATTTGAGTTGTGGGAAAATTTGCAAAATTTAGATGAAGAAACGCTTGAGCTGATGGCAAAAGGTTTTATTGAAAAAATAATCGGAGAATCGGTGGAAAAGCATATTGTAGAATTGGCGAAAAATTATAGAAGGGAATGGAAAGAAAAAATAAGTGAAAACGCCAGCATTGAAGAATATGGGCTCAATGAATTTCTTCAGGGCAAAGCAGAGGCATATGAGGATTGTTTAAAGATGATAAAAAAATATCAAAAAGTTATTTAACCAAGCCGCATTTTTGGCGTAGGAGCATATTAAAAGGGTCAAGCACCTTTTAATAATTGCGTCCCAGTTAATCTAAAAATTAACGGGATAAATAATGGATTACTTACATACAAAAAATAAAATGAAGCTTAGCCATATCCTTATTGTCATCGCCCAGGTCGTTCTCATCTTTTGCATCGCCTATTTTGGCGACGTGTGGGGGAATGTCTATCTCAACGTTATAATGGTGGTTGCGGTCAGCATCATTCTTTGGACCATCGCATCGCTTGGATTTTATGCCCATCCTTTGCCGGAAGTGAGAGAGGGTCAGAAGCTGGTCATCAGCGGGCCGTTCAGATTCGTGAGACACCCGATCTATTCGGCCGGACTCCTTTTGACTCTGGTCTGGGCCATAAACAAACCGTCGGCCATTGTCTTTGTCGCCTGGATAGCACTTCTGATCCTTCTTATTTATAAGATCAATATTGAGGAAAAATCACTCCGAAAAAAATTCCCGGAGTACGAAGCGTATCAGAAAAGGACCAAAAAACTCATCCCGGGAATATATTGATGTAGCATAAATAACTACGTGGCAAGCGGATAAATATTATTTTTATGAATAAAACTTTCCATGACAGTGAAACTTTGGCGGAGGGGCAGCAAGTGATAACTGCCTGCGCTTTCATTTATAATGATTTTGACGGCGTAAAAAAACTTTTTCTGCCCAAACGCGCCAAGACGAAAAAATTTTTGCCGGGAGTGTTCGAGTTGCCTGGCGGGCATATCGATTTTGGAGAAGATATTATTGACGGGCTAAAAAGGGAAATCAGGGAAGAGCTTGGCATGGAAATTGAAGTCGGGGAGCCTTTTTATGTTTTCACTTATTTAAACGAAGTCAAAAAATCTCATTCAATCGAAGTGATTTATTTAGCTCGATTCAAAGATGAAATTGAAAAAATAAAACTTGATCCCGGGGATCATTCGGAATTTTTGTGGATTGCCAAGGACGAGATTGGCAAAATAATTTCATCTGACAAGAACGAAACCGATCCGGAAATAAAGGCCATAGAAAAAGGCTTTAAAATAATCAACTAATAACTCATTATGAAAGCACTCATCGTCTTTTATTCCCGTACGGGAACAACAAAAAAAGTCGCCCAGGCCTTGGCTCAAAAACTGGCGGCGGATGTGGAAGAGATAAAGGATAGAGTTGACCGGTCGGGAATCATCGGGTATATGAAATCCGGCCGGGACGCCATGAAAGGAAAATTGACGGAGATTGAGCCGGTTGCCAAAGATCCAGCTGGGTATGATTTGGTCATTATCGGTACGCCCAATTGGGGCCGGCACATATCCGCCGGAGTCCGGACCTATCTGACAGAGCAAAAAGAAAAAATCAAGAAGACCGCCTTTTTTTGCACTCAAGGCGGATCGGGTGATGATAAGGTATTCGCGGAAATGAAAAATGTCCTTGGAAAAGATCCTACCGCCTTACTGACAGTATCGGCTAAGGAAGCGGCTAGGGGTGAGTTTGAGGAAAAATTGGATAAGTTCATCGCCCAATTAAAATAAATCAAAGAAGGTAAGATAATCTTCTCAAATTACGCGGCTGGCTCGCGTAATTTTTTGTTGCTTATATGTGTAATAAGAGCATAAGCATTATGTAATTTTTATGGCTAAATATGTAGACGGTTTTGTGATACCGGTTCCAAAAGACAAAATTGGAGAATATCGCAAGATGGCAAAAATGGGCGCCAAGCTTTGGAAGAAATACGGCGCGCTGGAATATTTTGAGTGCGTCGGGGATGATCTTAGCCCCAAAATGAATGGCGTTAGTTTCATGAAATTTCCCCAAATGACGAAGGCTAAGCCCCAGGAAACAGTCGTCTTTTCTTTCATTGTTTATAAGTCCCGCGCGCATCGGGACGCGGTCAATGCCAAAGTGATGAAAGATCCGATGATGAATGATCCAGCCTGGAAA
>Ga0209639_1003414_pt1 | contig 10647 bp, 10 predicted proteins | sample EPASupsiteHSE605_FD_187268 | JGI IMG/M metagenome (GOLD analysis project Ga0209639, IMG submission 187268) | Bioremediated contaminated groundwater from EPA Superfund site, New Mexico - Sample HSE6-05 (SPAdes) (version 2) | ecosystem: Environmental > Aquatic > Deep subsurface > Groundwater >...
CCACTACCCAAGAGGCCTATCATCGTATGAGCTATCTGAACAACCGTTACTTTTTGGATGGTCGCGACGCCAATTCTTTTACCGGGATAGGATGGTGCTTTGGCCTGCACGATCGCCCCTGGCAGGAAAGGTCGGTATTCGGTATGGTACGGTATATGAATGAAGCCGGATTATACCGGAAATACAACATGAATGCCTACATCGGGAAGTGGAGCTGACAGCATTGGCTGTAACATTGCTTACCTGTTATTCTTTTCGGCCCAATCAGTAAGTAAATGTATGGCTTTTGCCAGTACCCCGGCCGATCCTTTAAAATTACCGGAACCACTGGGTATATTTCCCATACCATACCACTCATAAAAGCCGTTGTTTTTAATAACCCGATTTATCATCGGATTTATTTCCTGATATGCTTCCTCAACAAATCCGTTGAGAATCAATTGTTGGATCATCCTTCCGCCAAACCAGGTCCAGTCACCGCCATTCTGATATATCCACGCTTTACTCATTCCTCCCCGAAAAAAGTTATCGGGGTATGCCGGATATAAGGTCAGCCCAATACTGGGCATTCCGGATTTCCGAACATTTTCCAGCATTTGCTTATTAACGATTTTAATTTCCTTCTTAGTGAGTATTCCGGCTTCTATGGCAATTGCAGTTCCCCCGTGATAATGGATTTCATTTTCATCAAACCCTTCAGGAATGGGAGATTTGTCGAGATAAATATGAGGAATGAATTTTTTTCTCTTATTGTCCCATAAATGTTTTCTGATATTTCCCGCAATACTTTTACGTAGTTTACTATAGTAAGATTGTTTATCGGAATCGGATATCATGTCTTTTAAATAGTCCAGTGCAATAACCAGCATTGCATTGTCGTAAACATCGATTGCCAGGGTGGAAAGCTCATTAATGTCGCAACCAAAGTCGTCGTTGGGCTGAACATCTCCCCAGTCGGCAGTCATTGCCCCATATATAAGTCCGTATTTATTACTATACTTTTCATTCATCAGATAATCTATCATCAGGTCCATTCGTTGAAGTACAGTTTTTCCTGCTACGTTTTCACTTAGAATACTCCGATCGCCCGTTTTAGAAATATATTTTCCAACGATTTGAATCAACGATGTCTCCTGATCTGTCTCAACCGTATTCTTAAATGCTACATGCTGAGGTGCAGCATCGGAGTAGTAAGGAGTATTGTCGTACCACGTGAAATCTTTTTTCAGTACATACCCGTCAATCATTTCATTGTTCGGCTGCTGAAGAGCAAAGAATAACAGTATCGCTTCCCGAAGATTTTTTGGATCGCTTACATCGCAGGCCGTTTCGATAAAAGTATTCATATCTCTTGCCCATATCTGAGAATATCCACTGCCTGCATTAAATCCACTTTGTAAAGTAGCTTTGGCCATACTGTCTACTTTAACAAGAGATTTGTCTGCAAGAATTCTTTGAGATAGAGTCTGAGCCTGGATTGATCCGATCCCAATATGCGCAATGCAAAAGGATAACAGTAGCAATCCAATCCGTTTCTTTGTAATTATATTCATGATTTCAATAGGATGCTTTGCCGTTATTTATCTTTAGAGTTTACATTCCCGTTCTGTATTGAAGCCCAGGCTCTGAATTCTTCAATAACTTTAAACAATACGCCTGCTTCACCGCGGAAAGTACCCGATCCCGAAGGTTTACCATCCACGGCATACCATTCGTAAAAACCGTTGTTTTTGATAACACGCTGAAACATAGGAAGTGCCTCTTTGTAGGCTTCCTCAACAAATCCGTTCCGTATCAGTTGCTGTATCATACGGGCACCAAACCAAGTCCAGTCGCCGCCGTTCTGATAGCCATAGGGATACATTCCCTTGTTTTGGAAGAATCCTTCGGGGTAGGGAGGATAGAGGGTTAGTCCGATTGTTGGAGCACCCGATGCCTTTACATTGGCCACCATGGTTGCATTGGCTGCAGCAATTTCCTCTTTTGAAAGCAATCCAGCTTCGATCGCCATGGCTGTTCCGCCGTGGTAATAAATTGAATTCTCATCGAAATCGGCTGGAAACGGTGAGTCTTTTAAATAAATGTGTGGAATAAACTTCTGTTTCGCTTCGTCCCATAGATATTTGCGCGTATTTGTCTTAATATCGTCGCGAACCTTGCCCCAGCGCTCTTTAGCTTCGGGGCGGTCGGTCAGCTCAATAAAGTGATTCAACGCAATGATGAAAAAGGCATTGTCGTAGATGTCTATTGCAAGATGGGAGTTCTCATCCAGCTCTACTCCCCAGGGATGCTCCGGCTGTACGTCGCCCCAATCTGCTGTGGTTGCACCCCATATCAAACCGTATGTTTTGTCCAGCCGCTCATTCATTAAAAACTCCAGGGCCATCTCCAAACGTTTCTCAACCGTCTGTCCATTAATCTGCTTTTGCAAAAACGATTTGTTCCCGCTTTTATTCACGTAGCGCCAAACAGCCTGCACCAGGGATGCCTCGTGATCTGTCTCCACCGTATTCTTATGTGCGGCATAGCGAGGTTCCGTATCGGATAATCGGTATTTATATCCTCCTTTATTATTCAGATCGGCCTTATTGATGTCGATAAATCCATCCACGATATCACCCGTTTTTCCTTGAAAATGGAAGAAGGTGATCAGATTGTCCTGTATGGTACTGTCCGGCATTACCTCCATGGCCAGCTCTATAAAGGTATTGTAGTCTCGAATCCAGACCTCGCCATAGCCGTCGCCCGCATTGAATCCTCCTTTTACAACCTCCCTGGCCATCGAATCTACCTTATGCATGAGGGTATCATTCGTAATTTGATGGGCCAATTGTTGTTCCGGCGATTTGGTTTTTGCTCCGCTGCATCCTGCTGTCATATAAACAAGTGCTGTGGCAAGCGATAAGATTGTGTGCTTGATCATCGTTTGTTGTGTTTTTGTAAGTTGTTTATTCTGTGGCAAATATAGGGGGTCGCCTAATTTCCTTCATTGTGTTTTGTTCCTATTCACTTATACAATCTTACTTTTTTCTTTACTTTTGTACGTGTGAAACGAACATGTGTACAACTTTCTACCTGTTTCGGACCTTCCATCTTAAAATGTTATTCGTATGAAAGCAATGACTGATACAGACTATATATATTCTCTGATAGCCGAAGGAGAACACCAGGAGCAGGATTTTAAATTTGAGATTTCGGATGCAAGAAAGATTGCCCGTACTTTATCGGCATTTGCCAATACGGATGGAGGAAGGTTGCTTATCGGAGTTAAAGATAACGGCCGCATTGCTGGCATTCGTTCGGACGAAGAAATTTATATGATTGAAGCTGCTGCACAGATGTATTGTGTGCCGGAGGTAAAGTATTCAATGCAGGTATACAAAGTGGAAGGTCGTTCGGTCTTGCTTGTCAATGTGGATCAAACCGATAAGAAACCTGTTTATGCGAAAGACGAATCCGGTAAAGATCTCGCTTATGTACGCGTGAAAGACGAAAATATCCTGGCTACGACTGTTCATCTGAAAGTGTGGCAACAGAGTGGGAGTCCCACAGGCGTCTTGGTAGAATTTACCCAAAAGGAGCAACTTCTGCTTGATCTTCTTGAGCAGAATGAATATATTTCTCTCAATCAATATTGTAAACAGGGAGGTATTCCCCGCAGGGCTGCCGAGAATCTGATGGCCAAATTTATCCGTTTTCAATTAATCGAACCTGTTCTGGTAAATAGAAAATTCTATTTTAAACGAACAAATGAACCTAAATAATAACGAAGAAAATCATTTTACTAATTGAAGTATATGGAGTGTAGGCTTTATTGTACCCTGCGACAGCCTGTCAAATCTGACAGGCTGTACGAAGGTAATTGATGAATAGTGTTTAATCACAGGTAGAATCAGTGTGATGCATTGCATATATATAACAAGAAAAGGGTAAAACAAGTTACAAACTTTTCGAAAAAATGAATTTTAACAGTGAATTTAAAAGCTAATTTTATGTATCGTTAATAATTTAGTGGCTTGAAATTTGGGGTTGTGAAATATTTTTTTAATTTTGTAAACTAAAATTAAGTATTTTGATCATTTATCAGTAAATTGTATTTATCAATACATTACTACTGATGCCGACTTTGAAAATAGTTTTGGAGAGAATAGTATTTAATGCGATTCGAAATATTAGATGTAAAGACTTATATGGACAGACCTATATATATTGCAATGAGAATTTGGCTTGTCAGCCTGTTTCTGATTTGTACTGCTACCATCGCTATTGGTCAGAATGCTTATCGGGAACCCATCTATCTGGCCTATATACAGGGAGACATGTCCCGGTGGGAGGCAATCATCCGACTGATGGAAGAACGCTCGGATGATATCACCGACGAAGAACGGAAAGAATTAGTAGGCTATTACTATGGTTATATTGGCTTTCTTTTAGGAACAGATCAGAAGGATAAGGCCCAGGACTATATCAATAAAGGAGAGAAACATCTGAATGCCCTGTTAAAGTCGGTCCCCAACGATGTAACTGTTCTTGCCTATAAAGGATCTTTTATCGGTTTCAGGATAGGAACCAATATATTTAAAGCCTTAACATTGGGAAAAGAAAGTATTTCATATATAAACAGAGCCTATAAGATGGACTCTCAAAATATACAGGCTATATTGGAAAAAGGGAATTATTTGTTTCAGATGCCCTGGATATTGGGCGGTGATGAAAAAGAAGCTGTGCGTTTGTATGAGAAAGCGGTGTTACGCATGGAAAAACATCAAAACCTTAAACAAAACTGGCTATATCTGAATGTGCTTACAACCATTGCCAGATACTACGAAGAAGAAAAACAATGGCAGAAAGCTGTACAGATTTATGAAAAAATACTGCAGCAAGAACCCGAATTCAGTTGGGTTAAAGATACGTTATATCCTGCTGCGAAGCGGACTGCTGATAAGAATAAGAAATAAAATTCCACCCTCTTCTTTCTTTAACTAAATATTTTAGTTTGTTTAACTATAAAACTTAGTTGTAAAACTAAAATGTTTAGTTTATTTGCATTGTGATATTTTTAAATAAAACAATTGCCATAAAATGAAAGAGATAACAACAAGAGAAGAAGAGGTGATGCGCCATTTCTGGTCGGCCGGAGCTTTGTTTGTAAAACAGATCGTTGATATGTATCCGGATCCTAAACCACATTTCAACACCATATCCACCTATGTGCGTAGCCTGGAAGAGAAAGGCTACCTGAACCACGAAGCACTGGGTACAACCTTCCGCTATTTCCCGGTGATAAGTGAAGAAGAATATAAGAAAGGAAACCTGGGTAATGTGATCAAAAAGTATTTCGATAGTTCGTATCTGAATGTTGTTTCTACTTTTATAAGGGAAGATAAGATTTCGGTGGACGAAGTAAAGAGGTTATTGGAAGAGGTGGAAAAACAATCAAAGGAATAAAGCTATGGAACCTTTCTTGTACTTTTTATTGAAGAACAGCATCTGTCTGCTTCTGTTTTACGGCTTTTTCTATCTGTCGGTAAAGCAGAGCGTATTCCACCGCCTGAACCGTTACCTGCTTTTTATCCTTTTTGCCCTTTCGATAGGTCTGCCATTTTTCCAGGCAGACGGATTATCTCATCTGTATGACCGTGAAAAGATTGTGGTCAACACCCTTATCCTATCCGGCAAGGAGGCGGCAATTCCTACCGCAGTACATGCTGCTTTTCCGTGGACGGAGGTTCTTGTTTATCTCTACTTTGCCGGCTTGCTGCTTGTTGCCGCCTATTTTGCCAGAGCCTGTGTACAGGTAGGGAAGATACTACGAGGCAGTAACGTGAGGTTATGGAAGGACGGCACAAAGATCTATGTAACGGAACAGGATGTAACTCCCTTTACCTGGATGAATAAGATAGTGATTTCCAATACAGATCTTGAACGGAACGGCGACCTGATAATCGGTCACGAACAGGCCCATATCCGTCTGCATCATTCAATTGATTTAATTATAATAACTCTGCTTAACCTGCTGTTCTGGTTTAACCCGTTCGGCTGGCTGCTCAGACGTTTATTGCTTCAGATACATGAGTTCGAAGCGGACAGGCGTCTACTTAGTGATGGCATCGATGCAACCCAATATAAATTAGTATTAATCCGCAGAAGCGCTGGCGAGCAAACCTTTGCCATGGCAAGCAATCTGTCCTACCGTAGTCTGCAAAAACGTATTGAAATGATGACAAAAAAGAATTCAAGTTCTGCATCCCGACTCATCTATTGTTCGGGTATCCCGGTAGTTTTATTGGCTGCCGTTCTTTTGGCTGCACCGGCCGTTAATGCACAGAAACGTGCTAAGAGCGATCGCCCGGTTTCCGACTCAACTAAGGTTGTAATGAATGTTCAGATGGTTCATCTGGATAACAAACCCGGCTCGAAGGAGAATGTACTGGTAGTTACAGGTGTAAAAGGACAACCAACCAAGCAGGTAACCAAAGCGGAAGTCATAGACAATCAGATCGAGGTGACGGACAATAATAACTTCAATGCCACTATTGTGCTGCGTACCGACACATCCAGCTGGGGAAATCAGGACGCAGGTTCACTTACCCCTAAAGCAACACCGCTATTTATAGTAGACGGACTTCCCGTATCTTCAATCGATGACATTGATCCGGATGATATTGAAAGTATAAGTGTGCTTAAAGGAGAGTCAGCTACCGCCATATATGGTAAGCGAGGCGAGAATGGTGTGATTCTTATCACCATGAAGAAAGCGAAAGAGTAAGCCAATCCCAATAGTAAACAGTCCGGAATCTACCGGGACTTAAGCCGGGATCTCCCTATACTTTACTGCAGGACAAGTATAGTTTGTACATTGCGCCCATGGGCCCGTTTAAACGGCTCCATGGGCGCGTTTTATTGTCCCCGTGGGCCCGTGGTGCAGATGTATACTCTTTTGTGCTTAGTTCCTGTCTGTTTACTCCTTCCGGTTCGTATGATATACGGTTAGATCTCCTGGGTTTGTTGTGGATTCCAGGTAACCCGGATTCGGTTTACTCGTATGCCTGAACCTATAAAAATGAAGAGATTAGCGGTTTGTGTAAACGTTTGCCGTCCTTCGATTGTTCTATTCGCAGTTTGGTATTAAAACTTTATTTGTATGAAAACCCTTGTGAATACCCTGATGATGCGTGTGATAGAATATTTTGCATCAAAAGACATGTCTCAGATTACGCATACACTTTGTGTGCACGAATATACGCGTTTGATTGCTTTAAGGGAGGGTTACAAGACCCGCAAAGTATTGTTGCTGGAGCTGGCAGCCTTGTTGCACGACATTGGTTGTCCTCGTTCCAAGGAGCTTTACGGCAATTGCCTGCCCGTTAATCAGGAACGGATCGGAGCCGAAATTGTGTCCGAATGGATGCCTGCCTATGGCAAACTGGCTCCTAAGGAGATCGATTGGCTGGTAAAGGTTGTAGGTACGCATCATCAGTTGCCCATGGCAAAGGAATATGGATTCGAAGCGTTGTTTGAAGCCGACCTAATTGTGAATCTGATGGAAGGTTACTATCCAAAGGAGAAGGCTGCTCTGTATGAAAAGAATATGGTGCGGACAGCCTCGGGTAAGGCCTTGTTCGAATTATTCTTCCATCACGGAAAGATGGATATCAAGTCGGATTAAGCTGCAAGGGGAGATTCCCACTCACCTGATGAGGAAATAATGTTTATTTAACTATATTTTCAGTTAAATATCAGGAACATTTTGTTTATTTGCCAGATCTTAATACCTAATAATACACAGTAAGATGAATAAAAGTACTTATCGCAACGTAATTATGCGTGCAATGGCTCCCGCCCTGCTCTTTACCGCCCTAATTTTAAATGCCCCATCTGCAGAGGCGCAGAAACGCATCACTACACAGACGTTCGTAAGCGGAGCCGACTCGGCCTCCATTACCTATAAATCGTCTAATTCTACCCTTGGAAATACTTCCGGAAGTTTGAATAAGGGAGTGACCTTGGTTACGAGTGCGGCCAACGGACTAAAAAAGCCTTTGTATATTGTGGATGGCGAGAAACGGGCTTCCATCGAAGACCTTGATCCCAATACCATCGATATGATAGAGGTTTGCAAGGATAGTACAGCCGTTGAGAAATATGGAAAAGAAGCCGTTTTCGGAGCTGTGGTTATCACTCTTAAAAAGAAAACCTGCGATTGATTTGTGATTTGTTGTAATTTGATGATGAAAATGATTTTGAATACTAACCTAAATGATACGACCCGGTTGCACGCCCTGCAGCTGACAGATGCCGAAGATATTTTCCGGGCAATCGATTCTCAACGCGACTATCTTGGGAAATGGCTCCCTTTTGTCCAGTTTACCCGGTCTGCAGAAGATTCGGTTCAGTTTGTGACGGAGGCTTTAGAGCTTCCGGAAGATAAAAAGGAGCACCTGTTTGCCATACGGGTTAACGACTCCTTTGCCGGCCTTATCGGATTTAAGGATACAGACCGGATGAACCGTAAGACTGAGATTGGGTACTGGCTGTGCGAGCCCTATCAGGGGAAAGGGATTATGACTGCCGCGGTAAAGGCGTTGTGCGATTTTGCTTTTCAGGAATTGAATATGAACCGGATACAGATTAAGTGCGCTGTGGGTAATGAGCCCAGTAAACGCATTCCCCGCCGGCTCGGCTTTACTTTTGAGGGTATCGAGCGGGACGGGGAATTGCTCACCGGTGGCATCTATACGGATATTGAGGTTTACAGCCTGCTGAAGCTGGATGTAGCTCCCCAATAAATGGATTACTTGCTTCTTGAGTCTGCTTTAACTTTTCACTGTTTCGGCTCTACGGCTTTTTAATGCGGCACTTATCTCCAGCATCTTTTTCTCGCTGAGGGGATACATGCTGATAAAGACGATGGAAAGCAGGGTTCCTGCGGCAGGCAGAAAACTCATAAACATCTTGATTCCCTGAATAGCTTCCGCTTGCTGCACTTCGTTGGCTACGAATCCAAAGTAGGAGAGCAGCCAGCCTGTAAGTGCACTTCCTATGGCCCATCCGAATTTCTGACTCATCGAGGAGGAGCTAAATATCAATCCGGTGGCTCTGTTGCCGGTCTTAAGCTCCGAATAGTCGGTACAATCGGCATACATAGACCACAACAGCGGGAAAATGCTGCCTGCGCAAATGCTTATCAGTATCTGGAAGGTAAAAATCAGGGCCAGGTTATCTTTGTCGAACCAGAAAAAGAGAATACTTAGAACGGTGGCTATAGCCATCGAACCCATATAGGTCTGCTTTTTCCCGATACGATTGCTTACGGGTGCTGCCAGTATCACTCCTGCGATGTTGGCTATCTGCCCCACCGACAGATAGAGTCCGCTCAACACAAACGACACCCCGAAGAATGAAATGGTCTGGAAGTCTTCTTCAACAATGAAGTATTTAAAATAATACACAGTGGCTCCGTCGCGGATAGAATTAAATACCAGGGCGGCAACTCCCGCACCCAGAAGAATCCACCAGGGACGGTTTTTCCATAGATCTTTAAGATCCTCCTTTAAGGGTGCCTGCTTTTCGTGAAGCGCCTTAACCCGTTCTCTGGTAAAGGCAAAACAACCGATAAACAAAAGGGCGCACATTACGGCTATCACTGCCACCGCAAGGGTCCAGCCTTGTTGCTGAGCGGCAATTTCTTTACTGTGACCGCTCCAGAAGTTTACCATCGGCATAAAGAGGAGCAGTGCAATGAAACTTCCGATATAGGCAAATGCCATCCTATAGGTCGACAATGTGTTACGCTCTTTCGGGTTGTCGCTCATCACCCCAAGCAAAGAGGCATAGGGAACGTTGATGGCCGAATAGACCATCATCATCAACGAATAGGTAACGTAGGCGTAAATCAGCTTCCCGTTATCGCCGAATGAAGGGGTGACGAAGGTAAGCACTCCGATTACAGAAAAGGGAATGGCCAGAAAAAGCAGGTATGGACGGAATTTACCCCAGCGGGAATGGGTGCGGTCGGCCACCACGCCCACAATGGGATCGAATGCCGAGTCCCACACGCGGGTTACCAGAAACAGGGTGCCAACTACCGCAGCAGGCAACCCGAACACATCCGTATAGAAAATCATCAGGTAGGAACCGAACAGTTTCCAAAACATGGACGAGGCCATGTCGCCGAAGCCATAGCCGATCTTTTCCTTTAATTTAATCATGGTATAGAGGGAGGGAAGGAACTACTCCCTTCCCAATGTTTTAAGATTCCGTGCAATCAAGTCTTTAAGTGTTTCAACCGAAGCGGCGGTGGTAAGTCCGTCGGCCGGCGTGTTCATGCAATAGTCCACCAACTTGTCGACAGTCGACGTAGCCACATGCATCCGTGTGTCGGACGATGCGTAGTAGATATACACAGTTCCGTCTTCGTCTTTGATCCATCCGTTTGTGAACAATACATTTGATACATCGCCAATCCGTTCTTCACCCTCCGGAGCCATAAAGAAACCGCCCGGTGTGGCTATCAGTCTGGTAGGATCTTCCAGGGAGGTCATATACATATAAAGTACATACCGTAATCCGGCGGCACAGCCTCTTACTCCGTGTGCCAGATGCAACCAGCCCTGAGGTGTTTTTATGGGATGCGGACCCTCACCA
>Ga0209639_1003416_pt1 | contig 10643 bp, 7 predicted proteins | sample EPASupsiteHSE605_FD_187268 | JGI IMG/M metagenome (GOLD analysis project Ga0209639, IMG submission 187268) | Bioremediated contaminated groundwater from EPA Superfund site, New Mexico - Sample HSE6-05 (SPAdes) (version 2) | ecosystem: Environmental > Aquatic > Deep subsurface > Groundwater >...
TTATCCAAGTGTTGAAAAAGCAGGTGATGTTTATGATATTTGCAATTGTCTTCATTGTGATTCTCTTTGTCAACTTCTTAATGATGATTCATCTGAGAGAGTTCTCTCCCTCCTAATACAAAACCAAAGTGATAGTATAGATTTCTCTAAATATGAAAGATCAATTACTCAAAACATTGAAACATATTTGGAGAATCCAAACTTCTGTTTGGTTTCTCTCCCATCATTATGTCGCATTTTTGCTCATTCTAATCAGACTTTCTCTTTATCTTCTTTAGAACAATTCTTGATTGGATGTATGAAACATCATGGAACTGGAGCTCAGTGTATTCTAAACAAGATCAAATATCAAAAGCCTTCTGATCTCTCTGAACTGAATAGATTTCTCCATATCATGTCTATTGAAAACACAGATGATATATATGATAACACCAATCAAGTTCTAGCATCATTTCAAAGAGAACTTGAGTCCTTAAGGGTTGAAAACAGACAACAATCTGAAAGCATTCGACAAATCGTTTCTGAGATGAATATTCGTCAAGAAAACCAAGATAAAGTGATACGAGAGCTAAAATCAGAGATCATCTCAGCTAAAGCGACCATTGGAGAGCAGAATAATATGATTCAAGAAAATGAGTCAAAGCTAGCTGATAACACAAGGCTGATAAAAGCTAGAGATGACTCTATTATGGAAAAAAATAATCTTATTCAAGCCAAAGATAATACAAATAGCGAACATATTAAACAAATTTCTCAGAGATATGACCAAACTGTTAAAGAGATGAATACTAGGCTAGAAAACCAAGATAAAGTGATACGAGAGCTAAAATCAGAGATCATCTCAGCCAAAGCGACAATTGGAGAACAGAATAATAAGATTCAAGAAAAAGATTCTAAGTTAGCTGATAACATAAAGCTCCTACAAATTAAAGATGCAACAATCAGCGAAAAGGTTAAACAAATCAATACCTACATTGATGGCGAATATCCATTTAAGTCAGATCTGTTTTCAGGTATCTTTGATGGTTTATCTAAGAAACTTGGTAAGAATTTGGCTGATTCTAGTGATGTTGATGTAACTGCATCTAGTATCTATGATAGTTCATTTGGTCCTAAGAATGTTTTTAAGAATGATGATAGTAGCTGGAGCAGTAAGGATACCCCCAATTCATGGATCCAATTTGAATTCAAGCAAAGAAAGGTATCTCTTACATCCTACTCTCTGAGTGATTGTTATAAGGTTAAGTCATGGAAAGTTGAGGGATCAACAGATGGATTAACATTCGAAATCATTGATACCAGAGTAGATACTACTTATTTCAAGGGAGGTGATTCAAGTATTAATGATCCTGGTATTGAAAAGAACTTATCAGTTCAACCTAATCACAAGTTTTATCGGTACATAAGAATCACAAACACTGGTAAGAGTTGGCGCAACTGTGATTATTTAGATTTATACCGTGTTGAATTGTTTGGATTTGTTCAATCTGATTAACTACTTAAAAACCTTTTTACTAACTAGATTTATAGAGAAAATGTTTAACACATTGAAGATTTCTATATCATCTTATATGTCTGGAATAGAACATATTCTTGATTTGGATGGTTTTGAGATATTTCTATCTAATTAGATCAGATAAAAAATGTTGATTTAGGGCCTCTTGTGGATCAGGGAGATGAAAATATAAAACTATTTAAACATCACTTAGAACATCAAAATATTCTGTTTTGACTTACAAAAAACAAAAAATGATATTAATTTGTTGGGATGTTAGTGAGTTGTTACCTTCTTTCTTAATGAGGACTATGAAGAGATGTTTTTCAACATAAGGATGGAACAAAACTTGTTGATAAGATTTAAGACACAAATGATAAATCATGCTTAAGCATCATTTTAAAGAGAATCTCTTAATATAAATATTATCTGATATTGGAAAGTTGCATTTTATATAATTAAACCATTGTCCATCAATCCCTTTATATTTAGCTATCTAGGCATTTTTCCTGATGATATGATAATACATGTTGTAAATCTCTTCAAACACCCTTGGAAGAATTGTGGAATATGAATGTGCAGAACATATCATAAAACTACAAATTTGTGAATGATATTCTATAAAAACAAAATGATGGAAAAAACACTATAAAATAATCTAGACTTAAGAGGAGGTATTGTGAAAGGTAAAGAATTTGTTAAGCAGTACCCAGTACTTAAGAGATCCAAACTGTGCGAAGCTGTTGATTTGGAGAAGCAGCTTGATAATTGGATATCAGTTTGATATGGATTTTGATAATAGCATCCTACAAGTTTAGGGATAATAGTACTGAAACCACGAAACATTATTGTAAAAGTGTTAGACAATATGATACATGAAACCAAATCAATTTTTCCTCCATTATACTCAGTATTAATGCCAATCAAACCAAGACCTGTATTATTAATTATATTGCAATGATTGAACACCACACCATAGTACATCACTAAAAGTGCGGCATTTAACTCATTCTTAATACATGAATCAACATTCATGTATGATATTGTTGCTGATGATGCTGAAGGGAATATAGCCATTCCAGATGACAATTGAGCAGCAAAATTCTTTGATGAGTTAGAATTAACCATGTTAAATGATGAACAAATCACCAAAAAAGACTCCTGAGCACAATCAAACGCCGAAGGAGAACAATAAGAATAGCTATAGTAAGAAATACTCACATTATTCCCTTGTTGTATTCGGAAAGAAGAGCCACCATCGTAAGTTGAACAGTAAAAACAACAAACTCTATAAAAAGTAACCGAGTTTGCAATAATATATCCAGCACCACCACTATTTAACGCTGAAGATGTGGAACAATTGAAAAACGAAGTGCTGTTGATCGATAACTTAGTTAAAGTCGAAGAAATATAAAACCCCCCACCTAACTGATCAGTTCTGCATCCAAAAAACAGGCAATTAACTATGAAAAAAACACCAGAGGCATAAGAAAAATTCTGTCTGCTGGTAAAAACACTTTCCACCGCTGACATCAATGTACGTTTAATAATAAAATGGATTTGGAAAAGGAGCTGGGTGATTTGTGGGTTGAGATAGGATTAGATAGAAATGAAGAGTTGGAAAAGATAGAAAACCTTATTTTGGGCTTTAAAAACGAGTATATTGAGAATTATAGGGAAAAATGTGATAATTTTGCAAATGAGATTGAAGAAAAAAAGCTGGGTTATATTAATATTCTTACGTCAATGGGAGAAACAGAGGATAATATTACGCAAATAATTTATTCTGGGAATCAGGGGTCGCTTAAAGAAAGAAATTTGTCGGTTTTGAACGCCTTTGAGCCTTTTCAAGAGCAATATGAAAAAAGAATGCAATTGTTTCATTCTGTTTTGCATGAATTATCTTTTTATTACGATTTTTTCAATATTCCAGACGAAGAACGTGAAATTATCAATTATTCGGATATTTCTCTTTCGCGCTTTCATGATTTTAGCAGCACACTGCGAGACATAAAGGATAAGTATGATAATTTTAATAGAGAGAAGAGAATTATAGCAGAACAGTTAGAGGAAATCTCTAATGTAGTGGGTATTCCACTACGCTCAGAAACACAAGAGATTATGCTGAAGAAACAAATTACAATAGAGGAATTAGCCTATTTAAAGAAAGAATTAACACAATATAAGGAGATCAAGATTACAAGAGTCAATCAAATTGCTGAGCTTGCTCTTGAAATGACAACTCTGTGGGATAGCATGAACGTTTCGGAAGATGAGAGGAAGAAATTTGTATCTTTAAGAACAAAACTCACTTACAATGATGTAATGTATTGCGTTAACGAGATTCAAAGATTGATAAAGAAAAGGACTGAACAATTGCAGGGAATAATATCAAAGAGAATTATTGAAATCAAAGAAAAATCAATTGCAATGGGGTTAAAAGAGGAAGAAATTGATGAAATGATACATAATATCGAAAAACCATGCCCAGATAATGAAACAGAGCCAAGTTCAGAAAGAGAGATTATGATTTCTCAAATGGAAGATCCAAAGTCAGAGTCCGAGAAACCTGAAATCGAAATTGGTGATTTGATTAGCACTGTAGCAGAAGAAAAACTGAATAGATACTATGAGAATCTTGAGAGATTATATTTAGATATATCCAAAAAATATCACGATTCACAACCAATTATCGAGCTTATAAAACAAAGAGAAACCATTGTTTCTGAACACAATATATGTTCAACTATCAATACTCAAACAAAAGCAAAACCAGATCATGCAATTATTCTCAGGCTTGAAAAAGCAAAGCGAAGATATCAGTCAGTTCTCCCAAGACTGGACAAAAAGCTTAAAGTGCTACTTGATGAATATCGAAACTCAAATGGAACAGATTTCTTATGGGATGGCGAAACATACTCAGATAAGATTCTGGATGTAAAAATCTCATCTAGAGAAAAGAAAATGATGAGAGAATCTCTGCTGGGGAAAAAACTGGGAGGAGCAAAATAAATCAAACTTTGTCTTCAGAAATGTTATCAGAATAATTCAGTTCATTTTTTCTATGTCCAGTCATGATTGTTGTTCCAGTTCTCTGGTATTTTCCCAACAAGATCCATTGTCTATTAGAGTTTCCAGAATAAAAATTGATTTAGAGAACACCAAGATGCAATTGAAAAGCGAAGTTGAAAGAATGAAAAGTAAGGAGAATGAACAATCCACCAAGGATCAAATGGAATGATGGAATTAACCCGAAAAATGCTATATGATCATACATTATTTAATGATAACCCTAATAAAAACTACCCATGTAATTGTTGAATCTTTGATTTTAGTTAGTATTGTTTCTCTTACAATAATAGGGACTTGTGAGATTGTTAAATATTTAGGATATGAATATGGCTCCTTTTGGTATTACTTTTATGTGTTTCCAATTACTGTAATTGTTTCTTCAATCCCGATTTCTTGGGTGCAAATACTATTTTCAAGGGAAAATAGAACTAGAATTTCTTTCTTTGAACCTTTTCATTACAAGAATTTTGGATTTGCATCAAAGAATAGCAATATGTTGTATTCTGTTTGTATATTTTGGATAACAATATGGCTTTCTTACTGTTCTATTGGATGGTCTCTAGGATTACGATCGAAGGGACCGGAAAGAAAACAAAATTCTCAATTGAAGAACATAATTTCATGTTGCGCTTCTTCTGGGCTCGATTTTGTTTCTTGGTTTAGGACAAAATATCTACCAGAGATGAAAATAAGACAAACAAAGCCAAATAATCAGCGACAATTTGTTCTTTTTAGACCAACCCCTGGTTTGAAGCTTGAACAAATCATTGCAGGACTTTTTACTTCATTTACTATTTCGGTAGTATCAAATAGAGAGTTAATAGTTGATTGGCCAAAATCAATGGGCCTTATATTGGATAATCCTGGATGGAATTGGAATTATCATGATATTAAGCAATTCATCAAATCTGAAATGGTTTTAGATCTAGAGTCTAAACCATCTTTGTTTTTTAAGCCTTCACATAATTGGAAATGGTCCGATCTATTACAAAAGAACATATCTGATTCCATTTTTCAGGCTCATCAGATGATCATTGTCCAGTGTAATGAGTTTGTTGGTTCAGTGCTTTGGGCAAACCCTGTTTATAGATCTTTACTATGCAGTCTGTGCTCAGTTATTGATGCATATAAGGAATTTTCTTCTGTTTTACTAAATTGGAATCAAAGAGTCATCAATGCAGCAGAATCAATATCGAGAGAAATCGGCTATGGGGCTTTAATTATGGTGCCGGACAAGAATGTCATTACAAGATCAAAGAAAGATATTATGCTTGATGTGATGCAAAGATGTGGTGATAGTATTAATCACTCGACGAAAGAATGGCTTGTTATTAGAAATGGGGAATCTCTTCGCAGATTTCCCAAATGGGATCAAATCGGGCCTCATCATATAGATCTTTTAGAAAATCTGAATTCGACAAAACAATTTACAAAGAATATGCTAATGGCTGCAATTCATGTCTATGCAAAAAATTCTCCTGCAGTAATTGGTTTTTTTGGTTCACAACTAATGGAGTCATTAGCTTATTCATCAAACAAACCATTGTATTTCGTATTTCATCGAATTTCTGTATGTGGAAGTGCCTCGATAAGGTTACCAATTATTTCTAAATGGAATGAGATAGTTAATCAAAAAGGAATCGATTATGAACAATTTTTCACATCAGAATTTGTTAATCAATTTAAAGATAAAGCATAAACCTATTTTCTTTTTAATATCCGAATTTAATCATTTTTCGGTGCATCATCACTCTCTGAACTTGATGATGGAAGGGCTGGAATTTCATTATCACCATTATTTAGTTTTGTCTCAACAAAATTTCGATGTCTTCTGTTGTATGTGGGCTCTTCTTGAGGAGCAGAATCAAGAGTTTGCCATCCCTCGGGATTAATATCATTAATATACCATGAATTTGAACATAGGAGAACAAAGAACAATATATTTGGAATAGAAAAAGGAACCCATTCACTCTTTCTGGTTTCAATTAGAGTTTTTGAGCGCCTCCATATTAATAGAGATATGGACATAAAGAAGTAAGCTACAAAAGATCCAGCAACAATACCCAAAAATTGTTTCCTTCTATCATTCTGAACTGATTCTGTGGGCTTATTTGTGGCAGAGTAATATGCAATACCAATTAGAGCAATAGATGTTGCAAAAAACTCGAATGATGGAGTTTTCGAGAAACCAAATAGCCATTTCCCAGATTCTCTTTTAGCAAAATGAGCAATGCTATCAAGTTCGATATGTGACCCTATGGCTAGAGGCAAAACAATTAGTATAAAAATATAAAATGGAATCTCTCTTGGTCGTTGAAGTTGATGAAGAGTCAAATACAAAATGACTGCATGTGTAATTGACCTAATAGATGTATAAATCACCAACAATGGAATTCCAACTATCCCATTTCGGTTCCATCTTACAAAAAACAAAACAGAAACTGTTCCTTCCATTATGACAAATATGAAAGCACCAACAAGCCTGTTATGATCTGGAGTGAGTTTTGGAAGGTTTTTCATCCAATTATAGAGAAAATAACCAAAGACAACAATGGATAACACAACCTGAATTGAAGCCAATACGGAAAATGATTGTAGTCGCGAATCTAAATAGCCATCTTTTCTCCTAATCGAGGCATTTCCATCAATTGAAACAGGACTAGAACCACAATTAGATATCATAATGGTCCAAAGCCCCTTTCTAGGAAGATCGACCTCATTACTTTGCTTCAGAATTATTTCTCTTTGATCCAGTGTCGATGAATGTCCCAAAATGATATCCCCTTCCTCTTGCTTCATAACTATTGGTCTTTTAATTACAGGAGCCAAGTCCGCAAAAAACAATCCATTTCCTGAACATGGAAGTCCTTCACCGCAGCACACAGCTTTGTAGCCAGTTATATTACTAAATATTTGTTTCCTTCTAACTTCCTCAAACGCAGAGAGTTCAATTTCACATTGACCTTCGCATTTTGTCAAATACAAATTCAAAGTTAAGACACCAGGATATGTATCAAAGTATCTAACCATGATTTGTCCAGGAGATACTACTTCTCCAGAAAAATCATACAGGAAAAAAATACCTGTAACCAATAAAATCCCAAGCATTGTAAAATACCCAAAAAGGTGACACTATTCATTGTGGATATATCCTTAAGGTTATAACCATATTTGTAAGTTGGTCAAATTCAAAACCGCCTTGTTTCAAAAATGGATCAAGAGTATCCCTTTATTAATAAGAGTCAGACAAGTCATTTCGATACTGCAGAAACGGTTTATATTAGTGGAACTGCTATTCTAAAAATGCTAAAACATGGTAAAAGCGGGATTCCATTGGAGGTTGTTGGGTTAATGTTAGGACAATGGATAGATGATTATACTGTTCATATTGTAGATATATTCGCAACTCCACAGTCCGGAACTGGAACATCGGTTGAAGCTATTGATGAAGCTTATCAGAGCACAATGACAGAAATGCTGAAAGCTGTCGGGAGGAGGGAAGATGTAGTTGGTTGGTATCACTCTCATCCTGGTTTTGGCGTTTGGTTATCAAATGTTGATATTAATCAACAGCTATATTGGGAAAAGTTGAATCCTCGTTGTATTGCTGTTGTCGTAGATCCTGTTCAGTCTGTGAGAGGAAAGGTAGTAATAGGCGCATTTAGGTCAATTCCTCAGAACACTATGCCACCATCAACAATGGATGAAGCCAGAGAAACCACATCATTTATTGGATCATTAGAAAAGCCCCAAATTAAGGCTCTTGTGCGTGGTCTAAATAGACTCTACTATCAGATGCCAGTTGCATATCGTATGAACGAGTATGAACAGCAAATGTTGATGTCACTAAATAGACCAACATGGAGTACTGGTTTTGAATTGCCAAGTTTTGTTTCTCGTGATAAATCCGTAATAGAAAGAATTAAAAGAATGAATGAATGTGCTGAATCATATCGTAGAAGTATCATTGATGAAGAGGGAATGAGTGAAAAGGAACTTGTAACAAGGCATGTGGGAAAAGTTGACCCAAAGGCTTTTATGAAGGAAAACTCAGAAGAAATTGCCGCCAGCGAATCTTCTCAGCTAATTAGATTATCAATAGATGCTACAGCATTTTAAAAGACTGATTAATAGTTTTTTTTGATGAAAAGAACCTTTACTCAGTACTTCCCAAGAGTTACATCTCTTGAATATGTTGATTCTAGGCTCCGAAATGCTGAATTTGAAACGAGAATGCATTCTAATGGTGAAGGGGCCCTTCTTGAATGGTACAATAAGAAATATTCCCTTTCTTTGAGATTTCGAATTAAAGCTCTCTGGTCAGAGCCAGTCAAGAAAATAGTAGGAGAGGGAGAAGTAGTGATATCCGAAAAGAGGACTTTTTCTCAGGAAACATCAAAAATCACTGTTTCATCATCAATCAAGACAACTCTGCCATTTTTACAAGCTACTATTACTAGGATAGTAGAAGATCATCAAGATGGATGTATGGAAACACTTATGCTTGAAATAGACTATTTAGGTGATGCATTTCGAGATCAAATAACTACAGATTTTTTCCAATCAATGGCAAGGCACATATTCCCGCTAAATGCAAGTGAAAGGATAATAATTCCGGTTTATCAGCGCCCATCTAATGGACTTTTTGTTCCGCCAAAGCATTCTTCCCAATACCTGCAAATGCATTCTGATCTGCAGGCATTCAGAGAACTATCAATGAGTTTCGTTAAATCTCTTGACCAGACGCGAATACTGCGGAAACCAATCATTTTGCCTAATCTTGATCAAATTGGGAATATTTGCAAGATTATTGATCCTTCATCTGTATCGATTCAGTCAGATATTGATGAAATGAGAATAGAGGCAGAGAGAACACAAAGACTTGTAAATGAACTATGCACCATAAGATCAAAAGCTACCAAATCGAACTCTTTGCCTATGTTTTCTTTCGCGGCTTGTGCTGCTGCAATATTCATTGTATTATCTAGATATAAGTAAACTCATTGTTATAGTAGCAAATACTCATTTTACTCTTGTCTTAAGAAATCAATGTATATTGGGGGATTCTGCACTTTATAGTGATAGTTCAAAGTGGAAGCATTGATGTGTATGGTATTCTCAACTTGCTGAATGCCATATGCTTCATGAATATGTCCAAATACATGTACAAGAGGCTTAACCTGTTTAAGCTTCTCTAGCAAAACTGGACATCCAGTAGGATCACCTCTTACAGTTTCATCCAAAACTCCTAAAACAGGTCCATGGGTCACAACAATATGGGTATTCTCTTCAATCAAATCCCAGTGAATATGAGCAGTTTCAGTAAATGTAGGGAATCCCCAGTCACAGAAATATGGTGAATATGGCGATCCAAAGATCTTAAGGCCCAAAATTTCGATTGTTTGATCTTCAAGATAAATAAGCTTTTTGTTTTCAGATATTAGACTTTTAATTCTTTGAATATCATTATCTTTGGGATCCTTTGTATTATAGTGCCTTATTTCTGCTTGATTTTCGAAATCAAATGATAATTCGTGGTTTCCTGCAATCAGAACTTTATAAGTAGCTGGAATAGACGAATACCAATCAGAAAATAACTTTGTTTCATTAAAACCACCATGATATGAAAAGTCACCTGCAAATATTGCAATATCACATGGGAAAATCCACTCTTGGGGAATTTTATTATGATTTGTATGTGTATCAGAGAAAAACATAACTCTAACGCAAGATTCGGATTTGGGAGAAGAACCTTCAACAACAGAACACTTCCAATTCATCAAAAATTTTAACTTTAAAAATTGGATTGGAATCTACATTATTGATCAAGTAGAACTTGAATCCTATTAAATGGGAATGAATTAATAAAATAAGTGACTTTGTATTCAAGGTGGCATTTTTTAGTTGATGCCTGAAGTTGTTTTCCAACATAAGGATAGAACAAAGCAGGTTGAAAAGAAGGTTTTGTCTTGCTTGAATAAATATCTAGATGAATATTCGACAAAAGAACGAATTGTTTTGAGTGATTCGTGTGATTTTGATGTTTTTTGTCATTTCATTGATTTTCTTGTGTCAG
>Ga0209639_1003417_pt1 | contig 10642 bp, 7 predicted proteins | sample EPASupsiteHSE605_FD_187268 | JGI IMG/M metagenome (GOLD analysis project Ga0209639, IMG submission 187268) | Bioremediated contaminated groundwater from EPA Superfund site, New Mexico - Sample HSE6-05 (SPAdes) (version 2) | ecosystem: Environmental > Aquatic > Deep subsurface > Groundwater >...
TACCAATGCTGCTGTGGAATATCGCCTCGTGAATCACGAATTCCTGTTTGGCAGCGGTGCATTTGACAGCCTACCTGCAACAACACAGGGTAACCACGGAATAATCGATTTCTATCAGGATCAGATAAACCCGGATAAACGGTTTTATCAGGACCGGATGGAAAAATGGCTAAAGGTGTTCAATTACGGAACCATTCCGTTTTACTGGCACGGATTTGAGCCGACGGAAGGGGAAGTGCTGACGCAAAGCCGTATGTCCGCTGCCCGATTCCTGAAGGAGCGGAATGTGCGCGTTAAGGGGCATCCCCTGTGCTGGCATTCCGTCTGCGCAGATTGGCTGATGGAATACGACAATGCCACAATTCTAAAAAAGCAGATCGACCGGATCCACAGAGATGTTTCTGCTTTTCGGGGCGTGATCGACATGTGGGATGTAATCAATGAAGTGGTCATCATGCCGGTCTATAACCGATACGACAATGCGATCACCCGCATTTGCAAGGAATACGGCCAGATTCCTCTGGTTAAGACCGTGTTTGAGGCGGCGAGAGAAGCAAATCCGGATGCGGTGCTGCTGATCAACGACTTCAATCTGTCGGAAAAATATCGGGATTTGATCGCTGACTTGCTGGATGCCGGGGTGCCGATTTCGGCAATCGGACTGCAGACCCACCAGCATCAGGGTTACATGGGTCGGGAACGGCTTGAGGAAGTTTTGGAGCGGTACTCCTGTTTCGGCCTTCCGCTGCATTTCACGGAGAATACCCTGCTTTCCGGAGACATCATGCCGCCGGAAATTGTGGACCTGAACGATTATCAGGTGGAATCGTGGCCTTCTACCCCGGAAGGGGAAGAGCGCCAGTGCCGCGAATGGAAAGAGATGTACCAGATTCTATTCGGGCATCCTCTGGTGGCGGCGGTTACCGGCTGGGATTTTGCGGACGGAGCGTGGCTCCATGCGCCCAGCGGCGTGATTCGGGAGGACAATTCGATCAAGCCCGCTTATCTCGAGTTGCAGAGATTGATTCACGAAGAGTGGACATCCGCCGGCGTGCTGCACACGGATGCAAACGGAATGGCGCAGCTTCAGGGATACCGGGGCGCGTATGTTCTCTCAAAAGCAGGGGATCATGCGAAATACACGCTGGAAAAAGACGAGGATATCGCCGTTCATACAATCAAACTAAACTAACGTTGCCTTATTGCGTAATTGAATAACGCCGAGGAAATCGGCCAACACCGAATTTCCCGGCAATGAATCTTTAAAACTATAGTACCAGCTAGTTTAAAACTATTTTGAGAAAGAGGTTGATTTGATGTTGCAAAAAATGAAACCAAGAATTGGTATTCTTGCGCTGATGCAGGGCTTGTACGACCATTCGCAGCCGGAAATTCCGGCAAATCAGACAAAGTTTGTTCAAGATGTGATCAACCAACTAGCCGACGTCGTAGACTTTGACTTTCCGGGGCTTTCAAAAGAACGACCGGATGCAGAGCGCATTGTGAGGCACTTCAACGAAGCGAATCTAGACGGCATCATGGTGATTAACACCCTATACTCGCCGGGCATGCGGATTGTCCAGGCATTCAAACAAAACAATCTACCCGTCTTACTCGCGAATATCCAGCCGCTTCCCGACGTGACGGATGACTGGAACTGGAGTCTCTTGACAACCAATCAGGGTATTCACGGTATTCAGGACACCTCCAATATGCTGATGCGGCTGGGCTATAAGCCGGCAATTATCACGGAAGACTGGAAGAGTGATCGCTTTCAAACGTTTGTGGAAAACTGGGCGCTTGCGGCCAATACAGTGCGACGTCTGAAGAATTGTCGTCTGGCTCTGATGCAGAAAATGCAAAACATGGGCGATATACTTGGCGATGAAGTGGCATACTTCCAGAGATTCGGAATCGAAGTGTTGCATGAAGGCGTCGGCCAGATCGTGTCATACATGGATAAAATTTCCGAATCCGAAATCGATGCGCAGGTTGCGGAAGATAAAAAGAACTTTGAAGTCAAAGCTGTGCCTGAGAAGAATCACCGATATGCTGCAAAATTGCAGTTGGCATTTGAAAAGTTTCTGGAAGCAAAGAAGTATGACGGTTTTTCTGCCAACTTCATGATCTATGAGGAAGATGGCCGATTGGATCAGCTCCCGATATTGGGCGCCTGCAACATGATGGCAAAGGGATATGCCTACTCTGCAGAAGGCGACGTTCATATTCTTGCGCTCATGGCTGCCGGACATCTGCTGATCGGCAATCCACATTTCACAGAGATGTATTCTCTCGATTTCGGCCGCGACGCCTGCTTGTTCGCACATATGGGTGAAGGCAACTGGAAGATCGCGCGAAAGGATCGCCCGGTTTTGCTGATCGACCGTCCGCTGGATATCGGCAATAAGGATAACCCTCCAACTCCCATTTTTAGTGCTGAAGTCGGAACAACCACGGTCGCTTCATTGGTGTCGATTAGCGGGGACAAATACCGCTTGGTTGCGATGCGCGGCGAAGTGTTGGACACGCAAATCATTGCGGGCATTCCGATGAACCATACGTTCTTCAAACCGGACAGCGGCGTCAAAGCTGCAATGGACGGATGGCTGAAGTATGGCGGCACGCATCATCAGGTGATGTGGTCGGGCGATCACCTGGATCGGCTTGAGCAGCTGAGCAACATTTGGGGTATTGAGTTCGTTACGGTCTGATGCCGAACGTTAGAATGCGATGTAGCTGAGAATTATATCCAACATCTGCGAAAAGTGTACACAGCAGGGCCATAACAGATACCTGCTATGGCCCTGTTTTTATGAATGAAGCTGGCGGAACGAAAGGAGAGTTTATGAAAATCACCTCTGTAGACCATATCACAATCAATTGTTATAAGCTTCAGGAGAGCATCGATTTTTATGAGAATGTGCTCGGCTTGAGCCTGATCAAAGTCGTTGATTTGGGGGATCACGTGCTCCATTTATATCAGCTGCCCGGGGTTAAGCTTGAGCTGATTGAGTACAAAGACGAACAAAAGCATATCGTCACTGGAAAGACGGATATCGGGATTTATCGCCATTTTGCGGTTCGTGTGAATGATATCGAAGAGGCGTACCAACGCTGCCTAGAGGCGGGCTGTCCGATCAACTTAAAGCCCACGAAAATCAAACAGCTTGACGATATGTATATTATGCTGATTGTCGATCCCAACGGTGTTGAAGTCGAGATGATTCAGGAGGGGACTTGATTCGTTATTTTATTTAAAAAGAGTAACGGATGAACGTAGATTGATAGTAATCCGGAATTGTTTTCGTGAAATCAGAGTACCAAAGGAGAAAGCAACATGAAAGACATATTGCTGATGTCTGTAGACTTAGGCACTAGTTTTATAAAGGTTGGCGTATACAATACGGACAGTCAATGTGTCGTGTCAGAAACGGAGTCGGTGAAGGACTATCGTCCAAGCCCCGGTGTGTTTATTCAAAAGGGTGAGGAATTATTCGCATCCGTGCTTGCCTGTATCAAAAAAGCGACGAACACCTTGGGTGATCGTGCGCAAAACATAGAAGCAATCGCATTTACCGGACAGATGTCCGGGTTTATGGGCGTTGATGAGCACTGGAATGATATCACAACATGGTCCTGCTCTCTCGACAACCGATATATGCCGTATGCCGAGCGTCAAATGGCGCAGTTCAAGGATCATTTTCTAGAGGTCGGCGGAACCAACTTTCCGCAGATGGCACCGAAGTTCGAGTGGTTTCAAAAGGAATATCCGCTGGAGAGTAAAAAGATTGCGAAGTACCTGATGATTTCCGGGTATGTGATCGGCAAACTCGGTGATTTACCGATCGAGGATGCCGTGATCGACCGTACGTTTATTCAATGGACCGGGTTGGCTGACGTCAGAAAAGACAGATGGTCTGATTCTATTTGCGACGCCATTGAGCTGGATCAAAAATTTCTGCCGAAAATCGTAAACTCCAATGCGATATGCGGTTACCTGTCTAGCAGCAGCGCACGAGAGACCGGATTGAAAGCCGGGATTCCGTTGGTCTCCGGCGCAGGAGACAAACCGGCCGGCTGTCTTGGCGCGGCAATTGTAACGCCGGGCGACATGATTTTTGAAGCATCGTCGTACGGTGAGATAAGCTGCTGCGTCGAGGAATACCGTCCTGATTTTCTGGAAAGACGTTTGGATGTTATTCCATCTGCGATTGCCGGCGAGTTTTATTCGACGCATTTTATAGCCGGATCGGGTATTACGCTTGACTGGTTCATGAATACATTTGTCAAGCAGGAAGGCGTCAGCACAAAAGAAATGTTTGCAAGGATGGAGGAAAAGGTTGCAAACATTGAACCCGGATGTGATGGAGTGATGGCTCTGGGCCTATTGGGCGGAAGCAGCATGCCGTTGGACGGGACATTAAGAGGACTCTGGATGGGTCATGACTGGAGCCACCAAAAGGAGCATTTCTATCGTGCTTTGCTGGAGAGTTTTTCTTATGACTTTGCGCTGTGTATTCGTAGCATCGAGCGGTTGTATCCGGAATATGCACTCAATGCGATTCGCATCATCGGTGGCGGCGCAAAATCGGCCGTCTGGACGCAGATGTGTGCCGATGTGCAAGGGAAGACGTATCAGGTGCTGAGCAGGGAAGATGTGGCGATGTGGGGGGCGGCAATGCTCGCCGGAAATGCGATTGGTGTGTTCAGCGATTTAAAACAGACAGCAAAAGCATTTGTAGGGGTTGAAAAGGAATACAAGCCTAGCATGCTCCAAAAAGCAAAATATGATAAGCATTTAGCAATCTATGAAAAGTACATGATAGAGCTGCATGATTTCTTTGCACGATTGCAGAATATTTAACAAGACAGGTTGCTGCTTGGCGCGTTGAAGAGAAACATACTTGCACAAAAGTGGAGAAAAAGAGAATTATAATGAGTAATACGATGAAAGCAATCAGAATGTATGCACCGCGGGATCTCAGATTGGAACTGGTGCCGATTCCGGAGATCAAGGACAATGAAGCGTTGGTTAAGATTATGGCGGTGGGTATTTGCGGTTCGGATATCCCTCGCATCAACCAATACGGCGCATATATTTCGCCAATCACACCGGGACACGAGTTCTCCGGTGAAATCGTAAAGACGGGCAAAGAGATCACGGGTTTCAAATCAGGCGACCGCGTGACTGTGCCGCCGATACTGCCGTGCTTTGCTTGCGAGTTTTGTGAACAGGGCCATTATTCTCTATGCAAGAACTATAAGTACTTTGGGTCTCGCAATGACGGAGCCTTTGCGCAGTATATTGCTGTGCCTGAAACCAATCTCCTGAAGATAGCCGACAATGTGACGTATGAAGCGGCGGCAACAACCGACCCTCTTGCAAATGCTTTGCACGCGATCAAATGTGGCGGCTTCAAGGCAGGAGACAAAGTCTGTGTATTCGGGGCAGGCGCAATCGGTTTGTATGCTTTACAGTATATGAAGGCCAAAGGAGCCAGCATCGCGGTTGCGGTGGACGTTGACGAAAGAAAGCTCGAAGTTGCGCGAAATTGCGGCGCAGACTTTACGATCGATGGCCGTGCCGCGGATGCCGCGGAGCAGGTGATACGGGTGACGGATGGCGGCGCGGATGTATGCATCGACGCTTCGGGCTTCCCTGCGGCGCAGCACAACGCGATCATGGCGACGGCAAAGCATGGCACGATGGTTTTGCTTGGCATCTCGCATCAGCCGCTCACACTTTCTGAGCAAACCGTGGACTGGGTGATGCGCGGCGAGAAGGCGATCGTGGGATCGTGGAACTCATTTTCCAAACCGTTTCCCGGCTGGGAGTGGACGAGTGGCGTTGAAAGCCTTTCGGACGGCACAATCGATGCGGAGAAAGTGATCACGCATAAGCTTCCGCTCGAAGACGCACCTGAAATTTTCGAAAAGATTTACAAAAAAGAGCTTTTCTTTAACAAAGTATTATTTCTTCCCTGGATGGAATAAGGAGCGGATATGAAAGCGTTTGTGTATAACGGCGGCAAGGATTTTGCGATAACTGAGTTACCCATGCCAAAAGCAGGCGAGGGAGAGGCAGTTGCTAAAATATTGTGTGCATCGATCTGCGGCACGGACCTTAGGACGTACCGTTTTGGTAGCGAAAAATTGAACACACCCATCACGATTGGACACGAAGCGTGCTATGAAATCGTAGAAAACGGGCAAGGGATTTGTCTATCTGGCCGTTATATCATTGCGCCCGCGATTGGATGCGGAAAATGTAGAAGCTGCAAAAAAGGGCGCACAAATATGTGTGATACACTAAAGACGATCGGGTTTCAATATCCGGGGACTTTTGCAGAGTATTTTCAGATACCGGCAATGGCGATTGAACAGGGACATCTGATTCGTGTACCGAGCAATGTTTCCGATCAGGCTGCCAGTGTTGTGGAGCCGTTAGCGTGCGCCATCAACGCGCAGAGCTACCTAAAAATTGAAGAGGGTGACAGTGTACTGATCTTTGGTGCGGGATATTTGGGCTGCATACATGCGGAACTGGCGTTGATGCAGGGAGCGGGGAAGGTAATGATCGCGGAGGTATCCGAGAAAAGACGTTATAAAGCGAAGACATTTGTGCCCGAGGCGGAGGTGATCAACTCAAGTGACAAAGAGTATATGGATCAGGTGAGAGACATCGTCGGCGGCTCTGGCGTGGATGTTGTTATCACGGCATGTCCTGCAGGCATCACACACCGCCAAGGATTAGAATTGTTGAATAAGAACGGTCGCATGAGCCTTTTTGGCGGTCTGCCTGGCGAAAACAACTATCACTTGGATAGCAACCTGATACATTACAAAGAAGCGAGTGTGTTTGGCGCGCATGCTTCGACAGTGCTTCAAAATCAACAGGCCTTGGAGCTAGTGGCTAACGGGCGGTTGAATGTGGAAAAATACATTACAGCATATGCGCTGAAAGACGCGGACAAAGCTTTTCATTGCTTGATTGACGAGACCGCAGAGAAAGCTGTGCTAATTCCTTAAGTCCTTTCATGCGGAATTTTAATACTGCGAAGATATCTTGACATGAACTAAGCCATTCAGATATTGAATTTTTTCACATGAACGAATATGATGCAAGCAAAGCAAGCCTGCAAGATGTTTTCGATGATCTTTTCAATAGGGAGGCCTGTATGCTCAGAAACGGATATTACGAATCGATCGACATAAAAGGTGGCCAAAGTTTTATTACCTCTAACGAAGTTGACATGTCCTATATCAACAAAGTCCACTGGCATCCTTTTGTAGAGATTTTGATCAGTATTTCCGATGGAAACGAAGTGGAAATCAACTTCACACGATACATTCTGAACCTGAATGACATTCTGATCATATACCCCGGCGATCTCCATACAATTATCAAATGCGCAGGAACCTCTCTGTGGGTTGCTCAGTTTTCCAGCAAAATGCTCTCAATTATTAATGAACTGAACAGCCAGATGGCGCTACTTACTCAATTCCCCTATCTGAAATACGATTCCTCCAGTGCAGACTGTGAACGGACTGTTTTGATTCTGAAAGAATTTTTTGCCGCTCAGAACGCCGATACACACATGAAGGAAGTACGCATGTATGCGCTGCTGCTGAATTTTTTTGAGAAAGTCTGGCAGGACTGTATCGACCAAAGAAACAAAGCGCAGCCTGAGACCGCAAACCCAAAGCTAAATATGACAAAGAAAATGGCAGATGTCTGCCTGTATATTTCGGAGAACTATACCACGCCCCTGACATTGGATGATGCCGCTCAATTTATGGGTGTCAGCAAATCCTACTTTGCGCATCTGTTCAAACAATACACCAACTCCACTTTTATTGACTTTCTCACAGAAGTGCGGGTAAAGCGCGCCCAATCTCTGTTCCTGAACCCCGGCGTGCAGATCATCGACATCGCCTTTGATTCCGGCTTTACCAGTCTCTCCTCCTTCAACCGCTCGTTTAAGAAAATGACCAGTCTCTCTCCCAGCAAATTTCGAGAGGCTATGATTACCCATACAGAGTAACACCTCACCACTGCAGATTTTGACACAGACCTGTCTTCGAGCTGTGCACATGTTTCTTTTCCGCAGCATTTAAAATCTTCTTCAATGATGGGTTTTTTTGACATGCAGGTTCGTCACACAACGCTACTCACAGGAAATCAGGAGGAAACACGATGAAACTCTTTGTCAACAGCAGCGCAGCACCCAACGGCGATGGCAGTCAGGCGCACCCCTTCCGGCGCATCCAGCAGGCTGCATCAATCGCCATGCCGGGTGATGAAGTACTCGTTGCACCGGGCGTATACCCGGAAGATGTCAGCCCTGTATTTGCAGGAACCGAGCAAAAGCCAATTGTGTATCGTAGCACGGAGCTTAGAGGGGCTGTCATCACCGGCGCAGATCGGTTCACCACATGGAAGCACTATGAGGGCGACGTTTGGAAGCTCACGGTTCCCAACGTATATTTTTATGGCTGCAACCCCTATACCACCCGGGTGTTCGGTGACTGGCTGGATCAGAGCGTTCCCGCTCACACAGGCGAAGTATTCCTGAACGGCAAGTCTCTGTATGAAAAAGATTCTCTTCAGAAGGTTCTCGCCCCGGAGTTCTTCAGCGGTTCCTGGGATCGGGAGTTTACAAAGCACACCTGGTATACCTGCCAGTCGGAAGACCATGACGAAACTCTGATTTTCGCCAACTTTCAGGGCAAAAACCCCAACGAAGAGTGCGCAGAAATCAGCGTGCGTACCCATTGCTTCTACCCGGAACAGGAGCACGCCGATTACATTACCCTCAGTGGTTTTGTGGTCACCAAGGCCGCCACCCAATGGGCACCGCCCACCGCGTTGCAGGAAGGCATGATCGGTCCCCATTGGTCGAAGGGCTGGGTCATCGAGGACTGCGAGGTGTCCCATTCCAAATGCTCTGGTATTTCTCTGGGCAAATATCGCCAGCAGCACAACGACAACAAATGGTCCAAGTTCAAATTCAAGGACGGTTCCCAGACCCAAAGAGACTGCTCTTTCATCGCTCAGCTGGACGGTTGGAGCAAAGAAACCATCGGCTCCCACACCGTTCGGAATTGCGACATTCACGACTGCGGCCAAACCGGCATTGTCGGCAATCTGGGCTGCGTGTTTTCCCTGATTGAAAACAACCATATCCATCACATCAACAACAAGGGAAATCTGGCCGGTGCTGAAATCGGCGGCATCAAATTCCACGCCGCCATCGACGTTATTATCCGAAACAACCATTTCCATCACTGCACCCGCGGCATCTGGCTGGACTGGCAGACGCAGGGCACCCGCGTCTCCTGCAATCTGTTCCACGACAACTGTCTGGTTCGGGACTATTCGCTGACGCCGGAGCTTGGCGCGGGACTGAGCATGGGCGAGGATTTGTTTATCGAGATCGCACACGGGCCTTGTCTTGTGGACAACAACATCCTGCTCTCCGAGCGCGCGGTCAAGTTGCCAACGCAGGGCGTTGCCTTTGTCCACAATCTGTTCGGTGGTGCCATCACAGCCGTAGGTTGCGGTGTAAAAAATGGTTCCAAGCAGTATGATTCCACCCGATACACACCCATTCACAAGCCGCATCGCACAGAGATCATCGGTGTCATGTCCATCCTCCACGGTGATGTTCGCTTCTACAACAACGTGTTCGTGCAGCAGCCTGTCCGTCAGGGACTCACAGATCTGTGCGCCCATTTTACGGATTACGAGTGGGATGATTTCAACCTGACTGTCGGCACCGTTCCCTTCAGTGGATACATGACGGAAGAGACATGGAAGAGCTATTTTGAGGGTTATTGCGGCGAAGGCGGCGGCAACACGCGGGATAAATACTACATGCCGCTGCCCGTTTGGACAGGCGGCAATGTCTATTTCAACGGCGCGCGTCCCTGCGACATCGAGGCCGACGCCACGGTGGATACGGAACACGCCGTCATGCTGGAGCTTCAGGAAGAGAACGGCACATACCGTGTCGTCACCAATCTGTTGGACTATCTGCCTGAGGCAAAGACGATTCGTTCCGACACGCTTGGCATGGCTTTTGAGCCGGAGGAACGCTTCGAGAGTCCCGACGGCGCAGATATCGTATTCGATACGGATTATCACGGTGCCTGGCGATCCGAAAAACCCGTAGCCGGACCTTTCAGCAGAGCATAGCAGCTGCATCGTGTCAAATGGCGGTGCCGATCCGGGAAATTCGGCACTGCCTTGTTTCCTGCAGCCTTTTTTCAATCAGGTTAAGATTTTGAGGTAATGATGATGAAAAACAAAGCGGTTCTCATGAGCGGAACGAACAACATGATCACCAAAGAGGTGCCTATGCCAGTGCCGGGGCCAAAGGACGCGCTGATCAAGGTCGACGTTGTCGGCATCTGCGGCTCGGATGTGCACTATTACCAACACGGCAGAATCGGCGACTTTGTGGTGGAGGGGGATTTCATACTCGGCCACGAGTGTGCGGGAGAGGTGGTCGCGGTCGGCGGCGCGGTGAAGACGCTAGCCGTCGGGGACCGTGTCGCGCTGGAGCCAGGCAAAACCTGCGGCAAGTGCAAGTATTGCAAGACCGGACGCTATAATCTCTGCCCGGATGTCGAGTTCTTC
>Ga0209639_1003420_pt1 | contig 10634 bp, 9 predicted proteins | sample EPASupsiteHSE605_FD_187268 | JGI IMG/M metagenome (GOLD analysis project Ga0209639, IMG submission 187268) | Bioremediated contaminated groundwater from EPA Superfund site, New Mexico - Sample HSE6-05 (SPAdes) (version 2) | ecosystem: Environmental > Aquatic > Deep subsurface > Groundwater >...
CAGGCGGTTCCTTCTTCACTACAAAGGCACTAATCTCCCACAAAGCATAGAGAGGCAGTGTGACAATGAAGAGTGAGAAGGGATCGCCCGAAGGTGTGATCAAAGCGGCCAGCAACAGCGAGCCCACGACGGCATGACGCCTGTATTTGCGGAAAAAAGGTCGGTATACCAACCCGAGAATGGATAACAGCCAGAATACGAGTGGTATCTCGAAAACGAGCCCCATGACCAGAATGAGAGTATAAAAGTTGCTCATATACGAGTCGAGGGAGATCATATTTTCGATGGAGTCACTCAGCTCAAAAGTGATCAGGAACCGGAAGATCAATGGAAAAACGACAAAATAGCCTACCATGCATCCGATCACAAACATCACACCTCCAAATCCAAAAGCCCTCTTTATTCCTTTGGCCTCGTTTGCATAAAGTGCGGGACTCACAAATTTCCATATCTCGTACAAAATGTACGGGATGGTACAAAGTACGCCGAATGCCAGTGAGGTAGAGATATAGGTCATAAATTGGGTGGTCATATTAATGTTGAGGATATTTACATTAAATGACTCGGCAGAAAAATCGGGGAGGAAAGGGATAAAACGGCTTGCTTTGTCAAAAAATCTGTAGGTGACAAAGTCGGAAGTGCGGGGTGCGAGAATAATGGAATCAAAGATATGGGGAATCAGTATGAATCCCACTATTGAGAAGACAATCACAGCAATGATAATACGAATCAGCGTCCATCGGAATTCCTCCAGATGATCCCAAAAGGACATTTCTTTCTCTGCCATGTATGTCTTGTGCTATAAATTAAACTCACGAAAACAACCTGATTGTCTTCAGGCTGTTTTCGGGAATATGTATTTTATTTACTAAAGAAAGCGTATTTTGAAGTACTCCTTTACTTGTCGCCGTTTGAATTTGAATTATGTTCGTTAGGACTGGTTTTGATATCTTCTTCAATGTCATTGAGACCTTTCTTGAAGCTGTTGATGCCTTTTCCCAGTCCCTTCATGAATTCAGGTATCTTTCTGCCTCCGAAAAGAATTAATATTACAAGGACAATGATAGGTATTTCCCAACCATTTAAATTAATGAGAAGTGGATTCATAGGTTTTATTTATTTGAATGTTTATACTCTTTCGTGTTAATGATGGCAAATGTAGGATTATTTTGCGGAAATGCATAAATATTTTAATATAAAGTTCACTAATATGTTATACTCAAATCCATATATATGGGCAGGTGATCACTGAATCCCCCAATATAGCGCGGGCCGAGAGTAGTCCTGAATGGCTTTCTCCCGTAGTAACGGGTGTCCTCTTCAAACAGGAAACCGGCGCGGAAAATATGCGCGTTGTTGCCATTGACTGAGATGGAATCCGATCCTGTAAGCATACTTCCGCTCACAATAAACTGATCGAGCACTTCCCAGCGTCCCTGGTACTTATAGCTTCCGAAATCACGCTCCTTCATGCGATGATAAAACAGATTGTATAGTTCTTTTTTATTGGGTTGAACTGTCAGTCGCCTTGCCTGTAGCGTGCGCGACAGACTTTTGTTGTCGGGATGATCATTGAAGTCCCCCATGATGAGGATGCGGGCTTCCTCCCTTGTCCTGAAAAGGCTGTCTGTTTTCTCTCTCAGAAGTGCGGCGGCAGCAACCCGCAACGGTTCTGTTTCGCGTTGTCCTTCGCTGCGCGAGGGGAAATGACAAACAAATACGTCGAGTGTATCGCCGTTGATGAGATTCCCCACTGCATGAAGGATGTTTCTGGTCGGGCGGTGATTTCGTTCGCTAAACCGTATTTCATACTCCTTGCTTTCCAATAGCCTGAATTGATGGCGTTGGTAGAGTAGTGCGACATCAATGCCGCGTTCGTCGGGCGAGTCGGAAATAATGTAGGCATATTCCTGTGCCCGCAAAGGGGAACGTTTGGTGAGATCGAAGATGACACTGTCATTTTCGATCTCACACAATCCCACCAGCGCGGGCGACTGCATGCCACCCACTGCTGTGATTACGCGGGCAATGTTGCGCAGTTTCTCCCAATATTTCCAGGGTGTCCACCGCATAAAACCATCCGGCAAGAACTGATCATCGTTCTTCAGCGAATCATCCTTTGTGTCGAAAAGATTTTCCACATTATAGAACATTATCCTGAAACGTCCCTCTGGAAAGATCGCACTGCATGCTATCAGCAGGAACAACAATATTGCAATGCGGCGCATCATGGAAATTTGTTATTCTATCGATTCCAGTATTCTTACCAGATAATCCCAGAATTTTGCTACAGAAGAGATCTTTATCCTTTCATCCGGCGAATGTACATCCGTCATGTCGGGTCCGATGGAGATCATGTCGAGGTTGGGATATTTTTCAAGAAAAAGTCCACATTCCAGACCGGCGTGAATCGCTTTCACCTTCGCATCGCGGTTGTAGAGCGACAGGTATTCTTTTTCTGCAAGCTTAAGAATAGCGGATTCAGTATTTGGTTGCCAGCCGGGATAACCATCGCTGTGGATAATCTTGGCACCTGCCAGATCAAAGACCGATGAAACCATATTCACGACATACTCTTTTTGTGATTCTACCGAACTGCGCTGACTGGTGCCTACTTCTATCTGGTGATTGGGCAGCATCTTCACCGAGGCCAGGTTGGTGGAGGTCTCGACCAGTCCCTCGATGTCGCGGCTCATGCCAATGACTCCATGAGGGCAGGCATACAGTGCAAGGATAAGCTTTTCAGTGACACGCTTGTTAATTACCTTCGACGGGATTTGTACCGACTCCAGCTGAATATCGAGGTTGGGGTCCGTATGTTTGTATTCTTCCTGCAGCTTCGATAGGAACAGATTCAACTTCACCCTGATCTCTTCCTTGTATTTTTCCTTTACCCCGATAATGGCATAGGCTTCGCGGGGGATGGCATTATGTAGATTCCCTCCGGCAATCTCCGATAGGATCATACCATATTTCTTTCGGGTGAGAGAGTGCAGAAAGCGGGTAAGTATTTTGTTGGCATTGCCGAGCCCTTTGTCGATGTCACTCCCCGAGTGACCGCCACGGAGGCCTCTCGTGGTGACACGGAACCAGAAATATTTCTTCGGAACATCTTTCTCCTTGTACTTGAAATAGGCCTTGGTCCCTTTTCCTCCGGCACATCCAATGTATATTTCTCCTTCTTCCTCCGTGTCGAGGTTGATGAGTATGTTGCCGGTGAGAAAATCTTTTCCGAGTGCGTTGGCGCCGGTAAGCCCAGTCTCTTCATCTACGGTAAAGAGCGCCTCGATCTTTCCATGGGCGATATCGGTGGCAGCCAGCACGGCAAGTTGAGCTGCTACGCCGATACCGTTGTCGGCACCCAGTGTCGTTCCGTTCGCCTTTACCCAATCGCCGTCGATGATAGTTTCAATGGGGTCATTATCGAAATCGTGTGTCACATCGGAATTCTTTTCACAGACCATATCCACATGGGATTGTAAAATCAGGGTAGGAACCTGTTCTTTCCCTTCGGTGGCCGGCTTTGTGATTAGAATATTTCCTGCTTTGTCCTGTTTTGCTTCCAGATGATGTTCGCTGGCGAAATCGAGCAGCCAGGCAAGAATTCGCTCCTCCTTCTTCGAGGGACGCGGAATCTGTGTAATGTCGTGGAAATATCCCCAAATTGCGGAAGGTTGTAAATCTTTAATCGTCATATTCTCATTTTTTTGATTGATTTAGAATCGATAAAAATACACGAAATAAAGCGGTTCTGCAAAAAAATTTAGCCTTTTTAATGTGAAATAATGCGGTTTAATTGTCTAATTAGACTATCTTTGCCACATTAAAGTTGAGTATTATGTTAAAAATGCTGGTCCTGGGTACCGTTATCTTATTTATCGCCATTTTGTTGATGGGAGTGAGAGTCTTCTTTACAAGAAAAGGCAGTTTTCCCAGTTTGCATATCGGCGACAGCAAACCTATGCAGGACAGGGGAATCCATTGTGCCACCTCGCAGGATGCCGAAATGAGCCGAAGAGAAAGTCCCATTGAAAAAATATTGAAATCAGAAAATTTATAAATCTCCTAAAAATGAAGAATTCTACTCCTTACGTCGTCAGCGGAGTGCTGGCGGTAGCATTAATTATTCTTTACATCCTGCATTTTACCTCTAAATCTTCCGTGAACGGAGACGCCGGAAAAGGTCTTTCTGTTTTGTTGAACGACTCTTCCATTACATTGCCCGTGGCCTATGTAAATGTGGATTCCCTGCTGACGAATTATAATTTCGCGAAAGATCTCAATGAATCGTTGTTGAGAAAAGAAGAAAGTACACGGGCAACATTGAATCAAAGGCAAAGCCAGATCAATGCAGCAGCACAGGAGTTTGATCGGAAACTGCGTAACAATGCCTTTTTGAGCCAGGAAAGAGCGCAGCAGGAACAGGAGCGCATCGTACAGATGAACCAGGAATACCAGCAACTGGCAGATCGTTTGTCGCAGGAGTTTATGCTGGAACAGCAGAAACTGAACCTGCAGATGGAAGATACCATCAAAGCCAGAATGAAAGAATTCAACGCGGACAGGCATTACGAAATCATTTTCAGTAACCGGACGACAAGCACCGTGCTTTATGCCAATGATAAATATGACATTACGTCCGAAGTGGTTGAATTTCTTAATAGTAAATACGGTCCAGCCACGGCTGTTGCAACTAATAAAAAATAAAGAATCACTGATTTTTTGTTGGAATATAAAGAAGGGTTCTTTTTTTTAAGGACCCTTGTTCGGTTCACATCCATCTCATTCATTTCTAAAACATTCCATCCATGAACCGGAAAAACTGGAATGCATATATTGAAAGGCAAAAACCTGAATACAGGGTTACAACCTTTTCTCCGGAGTTTGAAGCAGATATGGTGGTGGTGATACCCTGCTACAATGAACCAGACCTTTTTACTACGTTGCAGAGTCTATTGGATGCAACTTTACCGGAAGTCAGGATCGCGACGGTGATCGTGTTCAATTCAAGTGAACGTTCGACCGAAGAAGGCATCCTGCAGAACCGTATTTCATTTAAGCAGGTTGGAAAGTTTGCAGCTGTAAATAACAACGACCAGCGACAGTTCCTTCCATTGCTGTTTGAGGGATTGCCACGAAAACATGCAGGAGTGGGGCTGGCCCGAAAAATAGGAATGGACCTGGCTGTAGAACATTTTTCCCGCCATGACAAGGCCAATGGGGTGATTGTTTCACTGGATGCCGACTGCATCGTGTCCCAAAATTTTCTTTCTGCCATTTATCTTGCTTTCTCTGCGAATGACCGGCTGAATGCCACTGTACATTGTTTTCATCATCGCGTAGAAGAAAATAATCCGATGCTGGAAAGGGCGATGCGGCAATATGAGAACTATCTCCATTATTATCGTGCGATGCTGCGGTTTACCGGCTTTCCATGGTATTTTCACACCATTGGTTCTGCTTTTGCCGTGACAGCCGATGCGTATGTGCGGGTGGGTGGTATGGGACGCCAGCAGGGAGGAGAAGATTTTTATTTTCTGCAAAAGGTATTTTCCCTGGGTGGAATAGAGGAACTCAATGAGGCGTGTGTCTGTCCCTTTGCCCGTTTTTCTGACCGTGTCCCTTTTGGTACCGGACCCGCACTGCAAAAGATTCTGGACGAAACGGATAAAGAACTGAAGGTTTATTCACCGGATGCCTTTGAAATATTGAAACAATTATTCGACAGAAAGGATGCATTTTTCAAAAAAGACGCAAAGGGAGCAGGAGAGGTTATCGAAGATCTTCATCCCATCTTACGGCGCTTTTTGAATGATGTAAAATTTCTGGATGATGTCGCCGACTGCAACAACAACAGTGCCTCGCTGGTAGCATTTCGGAAGCGTTTTTTTCATCACTTCTCAGCATTTAGAATCGTCAAATTCCTGAATTTTGTTCACCCTGTTCCCTTCCCTTATGTAAAAATTAGTTCGGTGGCTGACAAATATTAATTTTACATTTGGTAATAGCTCCGGAATTGCGTATTTTTGCATACAAAAAGAAAGCAAATCGTGTCATTATTCTAAATCGACCTTCGTCATGTGGACATTTAATATTTTAGAAATTGTAAGTGCTTTTCTGGTCTTGTTTGCCATCATCGATGTAACGGGATCGGTTCCTATTTTCTTGAATCTGAAAAGTCAGGACAAAACCATCCATCCGGAAAAAGCGGCGCTCTATTCACTCATCGTCCTGGTAGGTTTCCTGTTTATCGGAGAATGGATATTAAAACTGTTTCAACTCGATGTTTCCGCATTTGCCGTCGCCGGCGCAGTGGTGCTGCTCATACTCTCCATCGAGATGATCTTTGGCGTGGAAATATTTAAAAACGACAATACCAACCCCGACAATTCATCCACGCTTTTTCCCGTAGTTTTTCCGCTGATTGCCGGACCAGGAAGCTTTACTACGCTACTTTCGATGCGGGCTGAATACCATACGTTGAATATTATCATCGCGTTGATTCTAAATCTTATCATCGTGTATCTGGTACTAAGATATCTGGATATAGTAAAGCAGATTCTGGGCGATAGCGGTGCGTATATCCTGCGTAAGTTCTTCGGGGTTATCCTCATGGCTATTTCGGTAAAACTTCTTACTTCAAACCTGAGCACACTTATTGCCACCGTAAATGGAGCAGCCGCATAAGCAAAGCAAATCTTTTGCGTTTATTCATATTTAAGCCAACTTTCTCTTCTTTAAATGACCTGTTTAACAAAAAATATGTATCTTTGTGTGAGAATGCCCGGGGAATTCTTCCATCGGTATCAGATTGAAATTTAGGTAAATAGGGAATCATTCATTTTATATAAAATTCAACAAACATGAGAATTGTAAGTATTTTAGGACGGGAGGTATTGGATTCAAGAGGAAATCCCACCGTGGAAGTAGATGTCGTAACAGAATCGGGTGCTTTTGGGCGTGCAGCTGTACCCTCTGGTGCTTCTACCGGTGAAAATGAAGCTTTGGAGCTTCGCGACGGTGATAAAAGTCGTTATCTTGGAAAAGGTGTGTTGAAAGCTGTGGCAAACATCAACAATATCATTGCCCCCGCTTTAATCGGTACAAATGTGTTGGAACAGACACAGATTGATGCGAAGTTGTTGGAACTCGATGGTACCAAAACTAAATCGAATCTCGGTGCCAATGCCTTGCTGGGTGTTTCACTTGCCGTAGCAAAGGCTGCTGCCAACTATCTTGGACTGCCTCTTTACAGATATATCGGAGGTACCAACACCTACGTGTTGCCCGTGCCCATGATGAACATCATCAATGGGGGTTCGCACTCCGATGCGCCCATCGCCTTTCAGGAATTTATGATTCGCCCGGTGGGAGCAAACTCTTTCAGAGAAGGATTGCGTATGGGAGCCGAAGTATTTCACTCGCTGAAGAAGGTGTTGCACAACAAGGGATTGAGTACTGCTGTGGGCGATGAAGGTGGCTTTGCCCCTAACCTTGCCGGCGGAACCGAAGAAGCGCTCGAATCGATTCTCACCGCTGTGAAGAATGCCGGATATGTGCCGGGCAAAGATGTAATGATCGGTCTCGACTGCGCAGCTTCTGAATTCTACAATGATGGTATATATGATTATTCAAAGTTTGAAGGTCCGCAGGGTAAAAAACGTAATTCTGCCGAACAAGCGGAGTATCTTGCAGAACTGATCTCTAAATATCCCATCGATTCTATCGAAGACGGTATGAGCGAAAACGACTGGGATGGCTGGAAGTTACTGACCGACAAGATTGGTGACAAGTGCCAGCTGGTGGGTGATGACCTGTTTGTGACCAACGTGGATTTCCTCGAAAAAGGAATCAAACTGGGTTGCGCCAACTCTATCCTGATCAAGGTAAACCAGATTGGTACTCTTACCGAAACGCTGAATGCCATTGAAATGGCACACCGTCACGGCTACACCAGTGTGACTTCACATCGTTCCGGTGAAACCGAAGATGCTACTATCGCCGACATCGCGGTGGCTACCAACGCAGGACAGATCAAAACCGGTTCTTTGAGTCGTTCAGACCGTATGGCCAAGTATAACCAGCTGCTCCGCATAGAGGAAGAACTGGGCGACCGCGCTGTATACGGCTACAAGAAGATCAGATAACAATTTTCCCGATACAAACTACTAGAGCCATCCTCCGGGGTGGCTTTTTTTATGGCTGGCTGTTTTGTTAAACCTATTTTTGTTAGCTTTGCAATTGGATAATTAAATACTGTGTGATGAAAAAAATATGCCTCCTCGTTGTATCTGTCTTTGTCCTGTCGCACGTTTCTGCGCAGGAAAGTGCTTTCTTTGAAAATCCTGTTATCAGGGGTGACATGGCCGACCCTTCTGTGGTCAAAGTGGGAGACACCTATTATGCGACGGCGACATCGTCGGAATGGGCTCCCTTTTATCCCATATTTACTTCCACCGACCTGGTCAACTGGAAACAGGCCGGACATGTTTTCAACGAAAAACCTTCATGGACCTCTCGTTCCTTTTGGGCCCCCGAGTTGTATTATCATCATGGTATTATGTTCTGCTATTATACGGCCCGCAGAAAATCCGACAATACATCCTATATCGGTGTGGCCACTGCTGAGGGTACCTCATTGCAATTTACCGATCATGGCCCTCTGGTCGAGTTGGGTACGGAAGCAATCGATGCCTTTGTGTTCGACGATGAGGGACAGTTATTCCTGACCTGGAAAGCTTACGGTCTCGACCGGCGACCTATCGAACTGCTGGGTAGCAGATTGTCGTCCGACGGATTGCAGCTCGTAGGAGAACCTTTCACTTTGTTGAAAGACGACGAGCGGATCGGCATGGAAGGGCAATATCATTTTAAAAAGGGAGATTATTATTATATCATTTATTCGGCAAAGAGCTGTTGTGGCCCATCCAGCGACTATGATGTGCGTGTGGCACGTGCTAAAAACTTCTGCGGACCCTATGAAAAATATTCAGGAAACCCGATCCTTTCGGGAGGCAATGACGATTTCCTTTCCTGTGGGCATGGCACAGCGGTAAAGGTACCCGATGGCCGGATGTTCTACCTGAGCCATGGTTATCAGTCGGGTAATGCTTTTTATCTGGGACGCCAACCTCTCCTGCATGAGCTGATTGGCACCGATGACGGATGGCTGGCATTCAAGTCCGGCAAACATGCCACAGTCAGACAACCGATCCCATTTGCAGGTACTGCGCAGTTGCCCCTGGCGGATTTCAGCGACGACTTCTCCGGTAAAACGTTGAAGGTCGACTGGACCTGGAATTATCCTTATAGTGACATTCGCTTATCACAAAAATCCGGCTTGTTAACATTGGCCGGTGCTGTGAAGTCGGGTACCAAACAGGGTACCGTACTCTGTCTACGTCCGCAAACCACCCACTACAGCTACGAAACCCAAATCGGTAACACAAATGGCAGTCTGAAAGGGTTGACCCTGTATGGCGACGACCAGAATATGATTGCCTTGGGAATACAACATAATACACTGATCGTGAAAAGCGTGAAGGCTGGGAGAGAAACCATTCTTTTCCGTTCTGAGAAGGAAAATGTAAATCCTTTTTTAAAAATCGAGGTAAGGGATGGATGTATGCTTACCTTTTTTCATAGTCCTGATGGCAAGAGCTGGAACCGGGTGAGCGATATTCCGCTGAATGGTTCCTTTCTGGTCCGTTGGGACAGGGTCGCCCGTCCGGGTTTGATCCACAGGGGGAGAACGGATGAACCGGCTGTCTTTAATTATTTCAATTTAAACCACCTACACTGACTCTGTTTTAAAAGTTAAACTATTTGAAAATAAGGGAACTGTCGCCAGGGTGACAGTTCTCGGTGTTTGTTGCGGGTACCTTTGTCATACAAAAACGAAGGTACGAATTAAGTTATGCAACAAATGATATTGAGAAATAAAAACCGGATCACATTGATCAGTGCCCTCCTGATTGTCTTCGCTTATATAAGCAAATGGACCCTGGGAAACACCGACCTGTTTGTCTGGCCGCTGATCATCGCCTCCATACTGGGTGTAGCGCCCATCGCCCTCCAGGCTTATCAGGCTTTGCGGGTGAAGGTTGTCAGCATCGATGTGCTGGTCACCATTGCCGTGATAGGAGCATTTGTGATCCGGGACTATGGGGAATCAGCCATTGTCACTTTCCTGTTTCTGTTTGGTTCCTGGCTGGAACAACGCACCTTGAACAAAACGCGATCTGCCATCAGGGAACTTACGGAGATGGCGCCTGAAAGTGCATTGAAACTGTCTGCCGATGGCAGCTTCGATGAAGTGGGCATCGAAGAGGTGGTTGTGGGTGATGTGCTGCTGGTAAAGACCGGTGCCAAAGTGCCGGTAGATGGTACTGTGCTGAGCGGTGAAGGCCATGTCAATGAGGCCGGCATTACGGGAGAATCGGTGCCGGCGAGGAAAGAAAAAGAGTCAAATGTCTATGCGGGTACAATACTGGAAAACGGCACCCTTCAGATCTCGGCCGACAGGGTGGGGGAAGATACAACATTCGGCAGGATTATCGAGCTGGTAGAAGAGGCCCAGGATTCAAAGTCGGAAGCAGAACGCTTTATCGACCATTTTTCAAAATATTACACGC
>Ga0209639_1003421_pt1 | contig 10633 bp, 10 predicted proteins | sample EPASupsiteHSE605_FD_187268 | JGI IMG/M metagenome (GOLD analysis project Ga0209639, IMG submission 187268) | Bioremediated contaminated groundwater from EPA Superfund site, New Mexico - Sample HSE6-05 (SPAdes) (version 2) | ecosystem: Environmental > Aquatic > Deep subsurface > Groundwater >...
AGACATCTGAACCCATAACTGAGACAGATTCATATGTTGAATGAATACCTCTCTTACCACGCTTTTCTGTGATAGGTTTGAGACATGAGTAAGCGAAACCTTCACGAACACATTCTTGTGACATATAACCAGTGTTCTCACGACCTTCATGTAAGACTTTCATTTGACGGAACATTTGATTACTACCCTTATAGCCAAAGAAGAAATAAGGAATAGTTGTATCATTTTGTGTTACTGGAAGTTCAGCAGTAAGTTGTGGAATTTGGATTGTAATATTTTGAGTTACTTGAAGGAATGAGTCATTAATTTGGGATACCATGTGGTCCTTGTGGGTCAGGCGGATTGTTGTTTCAGATGTTTCACCACTAATTGGGAGTGAAATATCATATGCTTCAGATGAAAGTTGAATAAATGAACGTGTACCATCATTTGGGGGAATGATATCGTTGAGTCCTTTGAATGCATCAAGTACATTTCCTGATGTAGGAAGATTCTTGGTGTTGGCATTGTTATTGCGATTCATATGTTTGCATTGCAACAAAAAATTACGATCGAGAGATTTTGTGTACTTGAAATAATTAAATGGGGTGGGGATCGTTTTCAAAAATGATAGCAAGTACAATGCCTAGGTTTATTAACTCAGTTGTAACTATTCCACAGATTGTGTCCAAGAACAAAATACTTAAACATTTACCTGGTATGGATGCAGTTAATGTTGCATACGACAAATTATGGAAACCACAAGTTCACAAGATGAATCAAGAATTCGGACTTACGGGATCACAATATGAAATTAAATAGACATGTATGATATTTTTATTCATGATGAAACTAATATGGCTTGGGGAATATTCAACAAGATAGGTCAAGGTGTAACTCGTGGACTTGACTTTGCAAAAAATAAAGTAATGCCGATTGCAAATAAGGTAATTGATGCTGTTAAACCACTCGTTGAGGGAACAAAATATGGTAAGTATATAGAGAAGGCAGAGAAATTCAGAGACGTTGGCCAAAAGTATATAGATAAGACTGATAAGGTCGTGAATGCATTTAAGGGAACTGGTGGACGTAAAATGATGCCACAGTTGAAGTTCGAAGAGTTGGACGATGGTGAAGATGATGAAGAATTTGACGAATAAATAAAATTTATGAACTTCTAATATCTATTTTTATTTTGTTTTAAAATGGAATTACCGGAAATTAAAACAATGCCTACATTACCACCTATGGTTCTTAATAATCCACATACGATTCCTTTAGTGCAAGTTGGTACTAAGTCAAGTGTACTAGAATTTGAGTCACCTACCGAGTTTACACAATACATGCAAGATAATCCGACCAAATTTATTGCAGCTAATACGCGTGTGTTGAATAACACTTATAGGATCCCTGGATATGTAATCAGACAGAATAAAGAGAGAACTCAACTTACTCTAGTACCCGAAGTTGAAGCCAATAGGTATAAAAAGCCACCTAAGCAAGATATTGCCACGACTGACATGATTGTACCTTTAAATGAACAAGTAGAAGAACTTACAACGTTACTTAATGAGACACGTCAAGAGGTACTTAAGACACAAAAGGTTCTAAAAACAATGATTACCACATTGAATCAACATTCTTCAATTTTGGAGAGGTTTTCTTCTTCTGCTTGAGTCTATTGATTACTTGATTTATATGTTGTAGGTTGATTACTTTCATGACACCCATTTTTATATTTATGTGCAGGCAACTATTGGGTTCAAGTTGACATAACATTTGTTTGAATTCCTGATAGTCTGTATTGGTCTGAATTGAAAGATGTATTTGAGAAATTTCAACTGGTGGGTATCCTGCAAATATTGTAATGGAGGTAGCTTGTGATTTAACTGGAGTTGATATACCTTGAAGCTTTTGTGTACAGAGCATAAATGAGACGTTTATATGCCTACATTCGAACATAAGTTTATTTAACGGTGACTCATGCTTTTTAAATTGTTCCTCGAATGCAACATCATCATAGAGTACTAAGGTGTGAAGTCTACGTCGACTAAAGTCACTTACATGAAGTGCATCAAATAGGGCTTCTCGTTGAGCTAGGTCTATATTTTTGGTAAGATCATCATCAATAATTTGGTTATAGAGGTGTTTGTATGATTTAAGTCCACGTAGTGTCTCAAGTACATCATCATATGACACAATAAGTATTGGGATTGTTAATTTAGGTTTGAACATTTGATATGTTTGATCATTGGTTCCATTGTTTGTAACGTATATCAACATGTGATGTGTTTTAAGTTTATCAAGCTTAAGTATCTCACGAAAGAAATAGAATGTCTTACCAGTACCTTGCTTACCAAGTGCTATATTAATTGAATTGTAAAATATATTACTGTCTGGATGAATTGGGGCAATCTGGTTATCTAATTGAGTTGTTTCATTGTCGGTCATTGATTCAATTATGTCTACATCGACATCAAGTTCAAGTTCACTTTGCATTTATATGATCCAAAAATGAATTTATCTAGTATATTGGTGAACCAGGAATGAATGAGTCTTCAGTTGGGGCAATTCGGATAGTTACTTGTTGATCAATATCTGATAATGCGGGTTGTATTCCTTTAGGTTGTACTTGAGTTCCAAATACTATATCATACATATTGATGTTAGACTCAATTGTTTCATCACGTGCACTAACCATTGTGTCATAGTATTTACGTACTTCAGCGGAATAATGTTCATTACCTTCTCTGAGTGGGGCAAGTGTATGAGAATAGAACTCTTTACCTTTGTCACCTATCAATTGATTGTCAACAATAATCACACGAACTGCATTGAGTTGACTAATTGATTTAGCAAGGAATGATTTACGTGAGAGTTTGAGTTCAATGTGATGTGACTTAAACATCCGTGTAAGTGTACTATAGTCAAGTAAGGTGAGTCCACCATCTTGAGGTTTATTTGGGTTGAAGTTCTTATGAATAAGTTTAATGTGTGTAACTTGAACTATGAAGTAAAATTGGTCATTAGAGAGTGAACACTTGAATGAAGGGTCAATAACGATAAATATTTGTGTTGCATCACGATAATGATTGAAAAGAATGTCGCAGAGTTGGCGCATTGTCTTACGATCGACTAAACTATTAGTTGTCATTTGAGTTTGGATAAAAAATGAAAATAAAAATAATGATAACTTTATCATAACTTCATCACAGGAAGTTGAGGCATCGGGATTGTAATTGCACCTACAACTTGAATTGGGGTACCATTTTGGTTCACGGAATATGTTGCATCAGTAGGCATTGGTCCATCGAGTAATGGAAGTCCATGTTTAAGACGATAATTGTTTCTACAGATGAGCTTATGACGTTCATATGCTTCAGCTTGTTCAGGTGTCTTAATAGTCTGTGAAACTTTAGTATATTTATTATGTTTAAGTTCTTCAACAATTGAGGCAAGACGGAAGTCTTCTTCATCTGGGAGCATATAGTAACGTGAAAGAAGTTCTTTAACCAATAGTTTCCTCATCGTGGACACCTTATTGGCATCATTGAACAAATTTGCATTATAGATGATTTCGACTACAACATGTGGAAGAAGTGAGTCAATATAGGTGGTAAGTTTATGTACTTCATCTGGATCTTCATGTATTCTAACACGTTTAGAAGTTTTAATTGGTATGGCTTGTACAGTAGGGATCGGCAATGTAATAGTCTGTTGTATTGGGACTGGGTTGAAAACACCAGGTACACCTGAGTTCTGAAATACAACTTGGCCAAAAGGGGGAAGTGTGATAGGTTGGTTTAAGGTATCATTCATATTGTATAAAATTAAAAAGAATAAATAAATAAAACAAAACAATAAATATTCTTTTACATAAACGTCGTGGTCATGAAATAACCTCATTTTTCTGATGAGTCAAGACATCACCGAAACCGCCCAACTTCTTCAAAGCCAAGTTGAAGATAAGCTGAAAACACTAAAAGATAAACAAGAAAAGAAACAATCCAAACGAGATCAATTAAACAAAGAACTGGATCAAATTGAAATTCAAATTGAATCTTACGAAGAAATCTTGTGCCACATTAAAGAGTTCATTGAATCATCAGATGATTAAAAAATTAATGCTAATTTTTATTTAAAATTTCGGAATTTAATGATGTTATTGATAACTTCTTCCATATTATTAGATCTTATCGCAAAATTTGACTTGCACTGATTCTGAATATATTCCTTTAGTTTAGTTGGACTTATTTTCGTCCAACTATTCGGCGGTGATCCTATTATGGGGCAGGCCCATGCATTCCATTGGTCTTGACTCTCGCATGCTTTATGCATCGCGAATACGTATTTATTAACCTGATCATTATTATAATCAACAATTTTACGCAATTCTTCTTGAACAACAGCTAACTTGGATTTATATAAAAGATAATCTCTAAAATCATCAAATGATGGCTCCAATTGTTCTTGATGTTCTATTTGTTGAATCTCTTGTGGTTGTTGAAGATTATCCCATTGTTGTTGTAAATTATCTAATTGAGATTTTGTGTTTCTATATTCTGCATAGAGTGCAGAAACAGTTCGAAAAAAATCATATATAAAAGGATGTTTTTCAACTTCAACACGCGATATGATAAACAAATAAGTTTCAACAGCAGTACTCAACGGTGTATCATTTAAACTAGAAAGTTCTTGTAATTGATCGTTCGGTATATTTGATGGGAGACTCAAAAAATTTCGTGGTGCATAATCGATCGCTGCCGGTTTTAAGCCTTTCCAGTTTCCACGGAACATTTTTAAAAATGAAAAGTTGTTTTTACTTATTTGAATAGTTCCTCTCACAAATTCAATAGAGAATAACAAAATATTATGGGCAAAGCTCATAGTTTCCAACAAACAATTTTAATTTTTTAAATAATTCGATCCAATTTTGAAAACATTCACCGACCAAACATCAGAAAATTTCAGAACATTGGCCAGCGTCAGTTTCCAACCATTGGTTTTAAAAAATGTAAAAGGGACAATGACTTCATGTCACCTTATGAAAGGGACAATGACTTCATGTCACCTTATGAAAGGGACAATGACTTCATGTCACCTATAGGATTTTACAAAATGTAACACTTTTAGATGAACGATATTAAAAATATTCATATCAATCTTATAATTTTAATTAAATTAATCTCTGGTGTATAAATCATTATTGGCTCCATAAATTTGAACTTAAATTTGAAACATCAAGCTCAAGTACTTGAGGTGTTTTAATTACAGTCGACTTAAATTTAAGATATGGATGACATGACCCATTTGAATGTGTCTGCATTTTAATGTGTATTGGGGACAGTGCAGTCTTATGTGTCTCTGTTTTTGACATTATTTTTTCATCTTGTGAACTCATAGTCCTAAGTGAATAGTTAGTACCTTTGAGTGCATTACCTGAATTGAGTACCTCAAGATACGATTGATGTGTAATGTGTTTATTTTGGTTCTTAGTCACACCTTTAACTTTCAACGCTTCAACTTTACCACTATTATTCCATGCAGTGTAACATTTGGCAGTAATACAGACCATATTGTCAGATGCCTTTTCAATTGCAACTCCTAATGGTTTCTTTTCATCTCTCTTACGTTCTAGTTTATCTATGATACCACTACGGGGCATGAAGTAACCAACATTTTCATTATAGAATTCAACATCCTTAACTACATGAGTAAGTAATTGGTCTGGTGATTCAGTGGGAGAACCTGAGGCTGCCCAATACATTGAATCAGTGTCTCCTTCACAGAAGTGTACTTTCTCCATATCAATACAACGCTCCATAAAATTGTAAATAAAGTTCAAATACCAATATTTAGCATTATCAAGAGTAAAATATGCACATTGAAGTGGTGTATTGCATTTATAGTAGTCAGTAACTGAAGCAATTTCATAGAGGTCTTCTGATATTCTACGTGATGATCTGAAACTGGGAAGATTTTGAGCCTTAAATGTACCTGCACGATCATACATTTTTACATTTGAGAACTTTTCTGTATTCATTCCATCATAACCATAAGATGCATTCAATATATTTTTACATTGTGCATCAAGACCTTTATTTCCCTCAAGTGCTGCTTTAATTCGATCTTCACGAAATGATGAAACAAATGCTTTAAAACTATCATGCTTAGAGAATATGATAATATCAGACACTTCTGTTACGGTAAACTCAAATTCATCCATAAGGAACCAAAGATAATATGAACTAAAGGACATAAATTCACCAGCTGTAGAAAAACCTTGAGTTAATTTACGTTCTGTAACACCTGGACCAGTCTTCATATCATTCTGTTTGAGTAAATTGAACATATAGGAACCGACAACTTCTTCGGTTAACTCAATTTCAAAATTACGAATTATTGGAGCAAAGTTAACACACTTTTGGATCTTATACGGTGGAATGAATCCCTTAAGTTTAACAATAAATAGCTGAGCAGACTCCGTATAACGATCCATATTGTAAATAATCTGATGTGCTTCAACTAAATTAACATCTTCCATATGTTTAATTATGTAACCAGGCATAAACATTTTTCCACCAGTATATTTCACAAATGGATGCTTCTCAGAACTAAATGCATGTGGATATAATGAATTAAAATCAATTCCAAAACAATGTGTCACAACATTATTAGTATCATAGTCGGTAATTGTGTTAGTCTTTTCATCATACTTAAGTTTGTTAATCAATGTAGACCCTTTAATATTAACTCTATGGTGAACATTAGCAAGTCCACCAGTAATCCCATCACGTATTATATGATATGCTTTCTCATGTGATTGATCTAATGTAAATGGAAGACCCCTACTCAATGCAAATCGTTTAATAATAATCTCAAACTTCACTTTATACTCATCCTTATCAGATTTACGACAGTTACAATCAAGACAACATGGCCTACAGTTATGTAGTGTATGTCCGATGGAATTGTCTATCCGATCAAGTGTTGGATAATGCGATGAATGAGAGCCTGCTGTAAAACGTTGACCACAAATATAACAAACTCCTTCTTCAAACAAACGTTTAACAACTTCATAATCCAATGCAGTTACATTATTTGAAACATCACGACCCTTATCTCTATCTTGTTTACGATATTGATATGCACGCTCCTTCCAATCGCCAGGTAACAATTTAAATAATGGTTCACGTTTAAGTTCATAGGCACCATTAATTGAGAAATCCTTATATGAAAATCTATATTTACATAAATCTGCACATTTAGACAATGACATCTGTTGTAACATATCAATACCAAACTTACTCCAAAAATTAATTAAGAAATTGAGTGCCGGAATCATAATCTCTACATCTTTATTATTATAGTATTCAAGAAATGCCCAATGTGAACCTAACTCTTTAAGATCACTACAATATTGATTATATGCATCTTCAGAGATTGAACACTGTTTAAGTGTAGAAAAGAATTCTGTAATCGGTAATGGTTCACCTGACTTCATTAGGTCAACGATGGTCTCACTTGTGATTGCTTCATATGGAAAACAACCTTTATCACCCATTATACTACCACCAAAGTCTTTAGCAAAACTGTCTAAAGTTCCACCTGCAACAAAATTACGTGCATCAAGTAAAAGTATAGTGGTCTGATTTGAGACTACAGTCACAGATTTGAAACTAGTGGCAGAGCCAATCATTCCAACAATTTTGGCATACTTAGCAAGATAATTAATGAATAAATTCATGTCAAACGTTGAACTCTTAAACCCAAGAACTCTACATTGCTTATATTGAGCCAAATCAGAAAATTCAGACATATATTGATGATCTTGAACATTATCAATATTAACAATTGAAGCCTCTTGAAATAGTTTATTAATAAAATGTTCCATAAAGTCATTACCGTGTGAATTAAGTGAGAAATGATAAGTAAATGTTCCATCTTTCCTATATGAACACATTGAAACACTCATTGGAGTTAACCTAGACAGAATAGTAGTAGACTTACCTGATGCAACATTCACTGGACACTCATAAGTTTCAAAATCATAAGTAATGTAATACTTAGTTGGACTATATCTAACTCCATGTTCCCCAATTGGGTTTCCAAATGTGTCAGTAACTCCACGGCTAATCATTGTCTTAAGTACAGGCTCAAATGGGACAAATGGTTGTGAAACTTCATCCAATTTAACTTGTCTAGTCAACTTACCATCACATTTCTTAATATGATTTTCATAATCTCTCTTAGCATTCCAATGTTTATCTCGCATATTGAACCCTCTACCACATCTAGAACAAAACAGATGTCCAGTAACTTCATTGGTGTCTTTAATGTACACTACATGTGCAATAATGTTAGTTGAACCAGGATAAGTAACTGACCTAATGCAGATATTAAAGAAAGGAAACTCATCATTAACAATTATTGTGTCACCTGGGACATAACTTGTACCAGTATAGTCAAATAATCGAATGTTAACTCTCTCACGATTACAAAAATCTTCACCTTCAAGTGCTAACTGAAATCCCTTATAATTTCTAATAAACATATCTCTCACATTAACATCAACATTATAATATTGACAAGCAAGATCATGAGTAGCCTTCCATTGCTTATTATCCTTCTTCTGTTTAGCTAACTTAAAGTCCTTATAGGCCAAATAAGCTCCCCAGAAACAAAAGTTATCAGGATTATCATAATTAAATACAGATTGTTTTCTATTAAACATCTCTAACCCAGGAATCTTACCAGCCAATGCAAAGTGTAAACGATATGAAATTAATTTAATCTCAAACAATGCAACAATTGAAGAACCGGACTTAGTAGCCCTAATATCATTATCAATTAAATCCAATAATGCCTTCTTAATGGCTTGCTTATTCAAAATTAGATCATCCTTCCCACGAATCAAAATTGGTGGACATTCAGTTACTCGATTACTTGCATACCTAATATCAAACTTATACTCATCTTCACCTGGAGTAGCTTGTAATCTCATTAATGACTCATGAAAAGTCTCACCTTCAACTGCTTCCACTGTTACATTACGGTTCTTTTCAACTCTCTTATGAATTGACCCGAATGAAAATGTAAACTTAAATGTATCTTGACCCGCACTCTTAACTTCATCTTGAAAGAATCTATCCACAGCTTCAATCATACTACTATACTCTCGAACTCTAAAATTCCTCTCCCATTGTGGCGCTTCAGGACCGGGATGTACACTATACACGGGATTTTCAATATTCTTGAGGTGTGATGTAACCAAATTACCCGCCTCACGAAATGATGGATAATCATTAAGGTCTTCAAACATCCAAAAATCCATATCAGATCCATCCCAACTACCTGGAAACCCACCCACAGGATTCTTGATGAAATCTTTATCAGGTAACATATCCACCTTCTGTTGAATATAATAGTTAGGGTCACGATTCAATAACTTAATTATCTCTTTAACATTCACCGAACTACGTCTCTTTTCCAAATGTAAATTTCTCTCCTCACGTAACTTTTCACGAAATAACTGATGTCTCTGAGCTTTAATCTCTTTATCTGCTTTCCTACGAAATTTCTGATCATACATGAGCTCATCAACATTGTAGTCGGGATCTCTCTCAGGCACTGCAAACTCATTTTCATCTTCAGGCACAGGCTCATAATACTCCTTCAAGCGCCCAATAATTATCTCAGGTGAAACTCTCTTAACTGACAATTTTTCAAACCCACCTCCTTGTTTTGGAACTTCAACCTCTTTTATGACTGTATATGGCCTACTTGCAAGCCCATTATAATTCAAAAATCCAACAATTTGATTAATCTTGGTACCTGCACTAGCATCTGAGTACCTATCCAACCCCATTAATGCCAACATTTGATTCAATTCATCGTGTGAAACACTCATCCACTCACCCGGTGGAAGCTCAGACAACATCGGCTTCATCGGCTTCAACACAAAACCTGTTTCCATTTCAGCCTGGCAAAAAAACTCAAAAAGTGGTTTTCGAGAAAAATCAAAAAATTTCCATGACTTTATAGTCAAAAGTACCTTGATTTAACCCCTCCAAACCAAGGCAGAAAAATTATTTGCAAAAGCTGCCAAATTGAAGAAAACCCTTGATTTGAGACACAAAAGGTAGAGAAAATCCAACATGTACAAACACCCTTGATTTTAACTCAAAAAGCCTGACACTTCTGAATCCGGAAAACCCGTCACCCTATACTACTGTCATTGACTGGGCCCCACCTCCAAAATAGATCTCCCCACTAGTATCACAGCAAATGAACCAACAGTTCGATGTTGTGGATCATATAAATCTGGTATCGATGACAACTAGAATGATGCGGAAGTATGATGCTCCACAAAAAAGAGTTAAGGAGTATGCTCAGGTTTTGAAATCTAATGGGATACCAAGACAATCAGTGATGCCGTTGGACACTGTAGTGGATCTTCTTCAACATAAGTTTGGAACAGATACAAGATTATTAGAGTTCATTCCCCACATGACTTGGTTGTTAGTTAAAACAAGAATTGGAGATGAGTTGCAACCTGAACTCGCTCTAGAACTGATGCAAGAGTACTTGGACAACATCATCTGAGCAAAAATATTTTTGCCTTAGGCGATAACTCGGTCCATACAGACATGGT
>Ga0209639_1003422_pt1 | contig 10629 bp, 11 predicted proteins | sample EPASupsiteHSE605_FD_187268 | JGI IMG/M metagenome (GOLD analysis project Ga0209639, IMG submission 187268) | Bioremediated contaminated groundwater from EPA Superfund site, New Mexico - Sample HSE6-05 (SPAdes) (version 2) | ecosystem: Environmental > Aquatic > Deep subsurface > Groundwater >...
CAAACACATGGACCCGGTGCAACACAAAGAACTTACAGGGCAGGACAACGCTCTTATTCTGAAGAATCTGCAATCTGCACTTCTCTCGGGCATTGAGGTGCGCATCCGTATGCCGCTTATGCCAGGGTTAAATGACAGCGACGAAAATTTTGCAGCAATGTCCAACTTTTTGGGCAAATTCGGGCAACAGCACGTAGAAGTCATGCCTTGTCACATGTTTGGCACCAGCAAATACAGGGCGTTAAACAAACCATTACCGCCTGTAAGCCAATATACACCAGATTCGCTCGAAAAAACGCTGATCAGGATGAAAAGGCATGGCTTGAAGTATACAATTATATAGGAGGTAGAATGTTTTCAGTGGCAATTGATGAAGCAATGCTGCAAAAACTCAGCGACATGCTTCAGGACGAAGACGAAGGAACCTGCGTCAGGCTCAGGGAATATAAAGTCGGCGGAGGCTGACACTCAAAAATCGTACTCGGTCTGGGTATGGATGAGCCAGATGAAGATGAAGACGAACAGATTTCTGTAGGCAATGTGCCGTTTACGGCAGAAAAAGATTTTCTGCTCAAATACGGCAGGGCCTTCACACTTTCTTATGTTGAAGGTCAAGGGGTTGTTGTGGCTCCGGCATAGCAATGCTGTGGGGCGACATCCCCTGCCGATACGCAAATCTCTCGTATAAGAATGCCGTATCATATATTGCGGAGGTTTCACATGTTTACAGTTACAATTGACGATGCAATGCTGCAAAAACTGCGCACAATGCTGGAAGAAGAAGACGAAGGAACTTGCGTACGGCTTCGTGAATACAAGGTCGGCGGCGGATGCCATTCCAAAATTACTCTTGGTCTGGGAATGGATGCAGCAGATGAAGAAGAGGACGTGCAGACCAAAATTCGCGACGTTCCTTTCGTGGCGGAAAAAGACTTTCTGCTGAAGCACGGCAACAAGTTCTCCCTTTCATTCAGCGAGGATAAGGGCGTAGTTGTTACGGCAACAGCGGAATAGTGTTTCCGCCATTACGCAGTGTACGCCAAAAGCCCCGCTCCGTTTCTGGAGCGGGGCTTTTGGCGTACACTCGTCCGCACGTCGACTGCATATTCCTGGAAATCTGCAACTTCCTGTAAGCACAGTCAATTCAGAACAGATTGACTGCCATTACAGGATGGCTTGGGTGACGACGCAATCAAAAAAACCATGCTTACAAAAATACAAAATAACCCCAGCAGAGTTTGTTGGGTGCAGGGTTCGTTAAGCACCATAAAACCAAGCACAGCCGCCCCGATAGGTTCGGCCAGTCCCAACGTGGAAGTCACAGCCGCTGATGTGGTTTTCATGCCGTACAGCACCAGGGTAAATGAGAGGCTGGTAGTCAAGGTGGCAAGATCTGCGGCGACCAGAGCCCCGCGCGGAGTCAGGAGCCATCCAAGCGGCTGCGCACAGAGCAGCGGCGCAAGGCTCAGCCCCCCAAGCAGAAAGATGACCGTCATGATCTGCGATGGATCATGGTGTTGCAGCACCGGCTTGATGGCCACAAGAAACACAGCATAGCTGCAAGCCCCAAGCACGGCCAACGCCAGACCCAGCATACTGAACTGCACATCGCTGCCTGTGCCCAGCGTCAGCACCGCAAGGCCGCACAAGGCCAGGGTTGTGCCAGCATACCAGTTTCTGGCAGGTTTCTCTTTCAAAACAAACCACCCAAGAATTCCCACAACTATGGGGCAACCGCCAATAGCAACCATTGTGCTTACGGCCACCCCAATCTGCTTGCATGCTTCAAAAAAAAAGAGCTGATAACCAGCCAGTCCTGCGGCAGAAATAACGACATGCAATTTAGGCCAGCCAGCAGGCCGGGGAATATTGCGTGAAATCAGCCCCCACAGCAAAAGCACCAGCCCCCCACCCAGAAGACGTATGGCGCCGACGGCGATGGGCGTAACGCCATCCGGCGCAAGGGCCTGTGCCGTGCCGGATGTGCTTGCGCAAAACGCGCCGCACAAAATAGCTAATGGAGCCTTAAGAGAATATAAAGACATAACATTGTCTCCATATTTAAAGTAACGTACCCCTTGTCTTATTCGGCAAGGGGTACGTTTTGCTTTTTTTTGAAAGGGATTATCCGACAGGTTTAACCCTGCTGCAGATGCCAGGCCTAAGAGTTGAAGTACACAGCAATATCTTTACTGCCAAGAATATTCATCCTGATTTCCTCTTCCGGGAGGGAAACCCAGTTTTTCTTGCTGGTGCTGTAGAAAATAAATCCGAGTACTATCCATATGCCAAGGCAGGTAAAAGGTGCTCCGCCGATAAGCGCCGGGGAGCCGGGGATAAGCAGAAGCACGATGCACAACACGGCGGTGATGGTTCCGATGGCGCAGCAAAGCAGTTTGAAGGCCTTGCTGGGAACGTTCACACTGCCATTGATGACCCGGCGGGCGGCCAGGCAGGTAAAGAGATAGCCGATGCCCGTACCGACGGAGCTCATATCAACCGTCCAGGCGATGGCCGAACGGCCTGCGAATGGTGTCAGAAGCGTGATGATGACGATAAAGAGTACTGCATTGTAAGGCGTATGGTACTTGGGATGGATTTTGCCAAACCATTCGGGAAGTATCCGGCTGCGAGACATGCTGAGCAGCAAGCGGCTGGCCGCGATAAAGAACCCGTTGATGCCTGTAAGAACTGCACCAAACACGCCGCATGCAAGAACGACGCTGCCAAACCGGCCAAAGGCCATGGTCGCCACTTCGCCAGCGCCCCAGGCAGCTCCGCCTGTCGCACGCTGCGCATCCAGTTTTGCCAGCATTTCCGGGTAAGAGATGGCCATGCCCACAGCAAGCATTACCATGGCGTACAGAATAACACCCACGATGATGGCGATTATCATGATGTTTCTTGCACGGGCAGGATCAAAAGAAAACTCCTCTGCCGCCTGCGGAACGGTATCAAAGCCGACAAAAAGGAAGGGGGAAATGGCAAAAATCAGAAGTACGCATGACAGGGGGGTACCACTTTCTGAAAAACCGGGAGTGAGATTGCTCAACTGACTCGAATCCAGAGCAAGCACACCTGCAAACAGAGCGGCAATGCCAATTGTCAGCATAAAGGCCAGAATAAGCTGGATTTTGCCCGCAATGCCAATACCCCGATAGTTGATCCAGCCGAAAATCAGGGTTCCGGCCGTCATCAGCAACACTTCCCCTGAGTATACCTGCCATCCGGCTATTGCATACAGAGGGCCGAATTCAAAAATACCTGGGAACAGAAACCGAAAGATCACCGACAGGGCTGCGATATCAATGGCCACAATGGCAATGTATCCGATTACAAGCGCCCAGCCGCAGATAAACGCTGCTGTAGGCCCAAAACCTATGTATGCGTAAGCAAATGCGCCACCTGCCACTGGCGCGTATTTGATCATATAGCTGAGACAAACTGCAACAAAGCAAATAAGAAACGCACCTATCATGAAGCCATAAAGCGTTCCAAGCGGCCCAGCTTTGGGCAGAAACATATCCCCCGGCAGCACAAAACAACCCCAGCCGACAATGGAGCCTAGCGCCAATGCGCAAACTTGCATGGGCGATAGTGTTTTTTCGAGCTTAACCTGTTCCGACATAATAGTACTCCCAGCACTAAAGAGTGGGCCAGAGAATCTGCTTCGACAATTGCATTGCGCACCCCCGGGGACGTCGAAGCATAACTCACTGGCTGTTGCACCTGTCCACTGGTTATTCCCTCATGTAGCTGCCGGCTGGGAATAACTGTCTTCGGGACTATTGAGCAAAGGCTGTGCCAAATAGTGAAAAAAATCTCCAAGCTAGTCTGATTAGCGCAATATGCAGGGATATTGAGCTAATAGTATAAAAAATCATTAGCTTCGATAAACTATTTTTATTATTTCGATGAATTTTTTTCTTTTTGAAAACATTTTTATCGCATTTTGAGACGCGGTAATTAATTTGCCCCTTTCATCAGCCTACAAAGGCCCAAAATGGCGATGGCATCGTATTTGCTCAAGACAACATGTGAATTCAGTTACTAACGTCAGAAACCACGAGATGTTACACTTTTTTCATAGGCAGTGGACAAAAATGACGAACAGCAACGCCGTATCTATCATCAATGAAATAACGGCCATAGAGCTTAAAATGTTCCAGGCGGTCAATAACGAAGGGGGAAAAGCGGATTGCCAGAATCAACCCGAAACTTTCTGCGCGATGCGCCAGGTTGTCTATGAAGTCCTATCACCACACTTCCTTATAGCATGGCTGAAAGATTTGAGGATGGCTGAGGGGGCTGGCCGAAACATAATGACAGAAAAATACGCCTTGATGTGCGGGAACATTGAAATGCCTGCAATCTCCCAAACCATAAAAGACATTGTTTCTTGCGAGCTGTCTTGGCTTCAGGCAGCGGCCAAAGAACATCCCGATTATTTTGACGGCAACGATGCAGATTTTTGTCGATATCTGCTGTGCGAGCTGTTGATGTATTCAGAAACAACGCTGCATGCATATGCGCAATGCATCGCCGAGGCTCAGGCCGCAGGACGGAACATGGTTATGGAAAGGCTTGAAAATGTAAAAAAACTTTTGTGCTCCACTACTACACACGCACTATCAATACACTGACGCAGATTGACTTAGATCGTTCCAAACAAGAGGAATAAAAGGTTATGGATTTAGAAGTAATTGTGGTCGTCTGCGCATGGTTCCTGGGAGGGTTTATTTCTGGAGTCAGCGGAATAGGCGGAGCCATGTTTGCAGTTCCGATAGCGGCGATGTTCATTCCCATTCAGCAGGTTATCGTTCTCAGCTGCATTCTCAATCTTGCCATGGACGGCACGCTGACTGCTCTGCATTTTCGTTTTTGCCGGATCAGTGCGCTGGGACCGCTCCTGGCTGGGACAATACCAGGGTCGGTGGCAGGCCTGTTCATCTTGCAGATGGTTCCAGGACAAATATTGCAGGGAATTGTTGGTGTACTGCTACTGGTATTTCTGCTCTGGCAACAAGTTTTTCGTATTCGCGAAAAGGGAACAGAATCATGGCTGGTAGGTGGGCTTGCAGGCTGCGCAGCTGGAGTACTTGGAACGGCAATCTCTTTTGATGGGCCGCCTGTTGGCGCTTATGGCTTATATGCAGGCTGGCAGCCAAGGGTATTTCTTGGCACGCTGGGTGTGTTTTTCATACTCAGGGGGACACTTACCTGCACATTACAGGCGTATTCCGGCCTTTATTCACCAGAAGTAATTCAATATGCGCTATACGGCTTTCCGGCCACCATGCTGGGAACATTCTGTGCATTCCCTGTTGCCAAATGGATTAACCCAGACGCATTTCGCAACGTACTCAAGGTTATCATCGCTGCGGCCGCAGTTGCTTGCGTTTACCGTGCATTACTTTAACAAGGGCAAAACTTTACGGGCAGCCTTAAAAGAGCACCCAGTAAAGCCAAATATTCCTGCGACTACACCACAAGGCACATGGCAGTTGTTCCATTCAAAATTTTAGGAGTGGTTATGCTAAAATTTCAAAACACGGCCATTGCGTTATGCATCGCTCTTTTGCTTCCCGATGCCGCCATGGCGGAAGTGGGACATCCGAGCCTTCCCGGTAGCGATCTTTCTTTTCTCTGGGCCATTCCTTTTATATGCATGTTGCTATCCATTGCAGTCATGCCATTGTTTCTATCTCATATTTGGGAAAATCATTTCGGCAAAATCGCCGCCTTTTGGGGGATGGCATTTCTTGTCCCGTGCATGATTTTTTATGGGTATCATGTTGCCACATATGAATTTTTACACATCATCCTCCTTGATTATATTCCATTTCTGGTACTTTTGTTTTCACTGTTTACTATAACCGGAGGCATACGCCTGAAAGGCAAACTGGCAGGCACACCAGGGGTGAACACCTGCATCTTGGCCGTAGGCACATTGCTGGCTAGCTGGCTGGGCACCACAGGAGCTGCAATATTGTTTATCCGCCCGTTGTTGCGGGCCAATGCACACCGCAGATTCAGGGCGCACTCTGTCATCTTCTTTATTTTTCTTGTTGCTAATATCGGGGGCTCACTCACTCCATTAGGCGATCCTCCGCTGTTTCTGGGTTTTTTGAAAGGGGTAGGCTTTTTTTGGCCGATCACCAATCTTTGGGTAAAAACAAGTCTTCTTGCCCTGATTCTTCTGAGCATTTTCTTTGTGCTTGATACAGTTCTGTTCAACAAAGAAGGACGGCCATGTCCCCCGACACAGCCCCCCGCCATGGTTGAAAAGTTTGGTGTTGAGGGCAAGATAAACCTGCTGCTTCTGTTGGGGATTGTGCTCGCAGTATTTCTCTCTGGCCTTTATCCAATGGGGGAACTGATTTCAGTCAACGGGATTGCAATGGAAGGGCAGAATCTGCTGCGCGATGGTCTGCTACTGTGCATTGCAGGCCTTTCGCTTAAGCTAACCAGCAGGCGTACCAGGGAGGGCAACGGATTTTCGTGGGGACCTATTGAAGAAGTTGCAAAGCTATTCTTTGGCATTTTTATTAGTATGATACCCGTTATTGCTATCCTGCGTGCCGGGCCTGATGGGGCTTTTGCTCCACTGGTTCGCCTTGTCTCGCACGACGGACAACCAATCAACAGCATGTACTTTTGGCTGACTGGCATCCTCTCAAGCTTTTTGGACAACGCGCCTACCTATCTTGTTTTTTTCAACACTGCTGGCGGCGACGCGCAATACCTCATGCAGGAAACGCCAACAACTCTTGCAGCCATTTCAGCCGGTGCAGTTTTTATGGGTGCCAACAGCTATATTGGCAATGCACCGAACTTTATGGTGCGCTCCATTGCTGAAAGTAGCGGAGTGCGCATGCCTGGATTCTTTGGATATATGGCGTGGTCAGCAGGAATATTGTTGCCGTTGTTCGGCATGCTGACATGGTTATTTTTTGCATAAACGGAATCGAGTGATATTGGGTTGCAAAAAACAATAACAATTGCGTTCCAACCATGTACCGAAAGATTCGAGTTGCTGTCATGGTCAACTACTGCTAATGGGCATCGGTCAGCTTTTATGCATCCACAGGTTTGATTTGCCCGCATAGGCGCGGCTCATGAATACTCCCAGCTATTTTTCATGTCGGCATCAGCAGTCTGAAGTTTCTGATCCGGCGCACATATCTGTTAACAAGTTGGCGACTTCGTCAATGACGGAGATATGTTGTTTAGCCATCATATTAACTTCGCGTGAAGACTGATTGATTCCCTCACAGGTGGCGGGCTGCTTTACTGGCGGCGGCAACTTCTGAAAGCATCATCTGTTGTGGTAGACTGGGGTGGAGGCAGTTGTAAACTTTATTGCGCTTTTTATAGCAGGATGGGCTGGACATGACATATGATACCTGCACAGTTTCTCCATCATAAGCCAACCAACTGTCTTATATTATCAGCGCCAATATAGGGTGAGGCCGCTCCAGAAGATGAAATTGCTAACCAGCTTTTGATCACATCAGGCTGCGGCAATCAACAGGCTCATGAAGGAGAATCTCACCTAAGTGGGGTCAAAGCATGGGGTCAAAGTGCGGGGGCATAGACAAAAATCTCAAAAAATTTTATCAACAATATCAGGTTGTTTTGGACTCGATGGTGTCGCGGTGCCTATTCTCCCCTTCGGCACCATAAGAAAGTAAGGGATTACAGCAGATTGTTGTAATCCCTTTTTCGTTTGCCCACGACTTGAAATGCGCCTTTCCGGCCTTTTGACCCCCAAAATCAGACCTCCCTCCAAAGAGGGTCACAAATGGGGTCACAAACGAGTCGATTTATGGCGCAGACATCTTTCGTCCATTCTCGCCGTTCCGGCAAAGCTCCCAGCTTCCTTTACCTAACGAATGGAATTTTCTACTATCGCTACAGGTTTCCTGGTTGGCTGATTGCCCACATGGGGCACACAGGAATTCGCGTCAGCCTGCGCACTGGGCATCGGGCACAAGCCCTGCGTCTGGCAAGGGATCTACATTCACGCCTACAGCGTGCCCCAGAGATGGAAGATCTACCAACACACGAAGAACTCCAGCGTCTGCTTCAACATGCGCTGGATGAGGTTCTCAATGAACCCAACAAAAACCTGGTGACACCGGATGAAATTCGCAGGCACTTGAACGGCTACCTTAGATTCATGCTAGACAAGGACGCACAGTCAGACGAAGGGCGGCCTATTGCGCACGAGCTGACCAGAATGGCATGGTAGTATCATCGTTTGGCCTCGACACGGGCATGCTAGAATCTGCCATGGAGCAACAACCCAGCTGAATTCATTTGATGGCATCGAAGATTGGCTTCCCCTGAGCATCATGGAAATGATTGCTGAACAGGTGTTTGACCCGCAGAGAGATTGGGCACGACAACGTCATGGCACTGGCGAAGTCATATATGGCAATGTAGGTGACGTTTAAAAGAATTCAGGCGGCGCGGGTCCTCGGCGACTATGGGCCAGAGCAATTATTCTATAGCACCGAGAGCACGCCCTGCCCTCGTTCAAATGTTATGCCTGCTCACGCTTCCCCACCTATTGAAAAATACCAGCAACCTTCGCTTTTACTCAGCGAACTGATTGAGCGATATTCTTATACCTGCCTTTCGAACGTGCATGGAAAGAGCGCTCTGTCAAAGAGCACCTCAACCGCCTGCAAGATATCATTGATATACTGAGCGACAATAGCGCGGCATCTGTCACCCGCGAAGAGATGCGTACAGTGCGTGATACGTTGCGCAGACTGCAGCCATCAAGAAAAAAACATTTCCTCCACAAAAGCATTACTGAGCTTCTTGCAATGCCCCACCCCACACCAATTTCCGTTAAGACCGTAAACATAATTGTTGAGGCCATGCAGGCATGTATGAGTGGGCCATCCGTGAGCAGGTGTTGGCGATCAACCCCACAAAAGGGTGGTACCGATCCGACCTTGCTGGGCATAATCTTTCGTTAGGCGGGCTAACCTTGGCAGGCGTCAAAGGAACAGAACCGGGATCCCAACGGAAAGCTCTAATTGAAAATGGTATAATGCCCTGTAATTGCTCTAGTCTCGTGAGTTTATCCGTTCATTGCACAATTGGGAGTGCTCGGTTTGGTGGCGGGCAGACTGATAAGCGCACACGGGCAAAATTTCCACCCTGCAACAAAATTAGAGTTGGTGTGCTGACGGGTTTGAGATTGTCTGCGACAATGGTACGCGGATGCGCGTCATTTTTTGCCCTGTATAGTCGATAACTCCTACCAATCTTGACTAATTGGTTAATCAGGGCTGCAAGGTCCGATATCTACTTGGAGGCAAATTTTTCAGCTGGGCGTTTTTCTTCAAACCGCTGCAGTCCGCTGTTTACCTCTCAACTTTCCCTGTCTCAAGAGGCAACGTCGGCTCTGCGGCCCATTCGAACAATGATGCGTCGTAAACAGTTATGTTATCAGCACCCAGCAAGTGTAATGCAAAGGCAACGCTACAGGCGGCCAGCCCTCCTCCACAATATGAAATAGTAGGCCTTAACACGCTCAACCCCGCCTCCGAGAATATTTTTCTGAGGGCCACTGCGGGCAGAAAAGCCATGGTTTTTGAATCCACCAACGATTTTGCGGGAACATTGATGCTGCCAGGAATATGCCCTGGCCTCGCATACCGTTGCAACGATCCGTCAAATATCTCCGGGGCCAACGCGTCGATAAGCAAGGCCCGGTTGGTTTGCAAGTTTTTCAGTACCGCCTGTTTGTCAACAAAAACTGTAGGAGCCGGTCGCAGGGGGAATTCGGCCTTGCACCTACCGGGCTGCTCCCGTGTGATTCGGCGGCGTTCCATGCTCCATTTCCGCAAACCACCGTTAAGAACCACGGCGTCGTTAAAGCCGTAGACATGAAGCATCCACCACAGCCTGGCGGCACAAATGTTGTTCGTGTCATCGTAAAGAACGGCTGTTGTTCCACGCCCCAATCCCAATCCTCCCATCACTTGAGAAAACCGTTCTGGCGTTGGCATCATCAGGGGCAGGTCACTATCCGGATCTGAGAGATCCTCCAGCAAATCCACGTAGGCGCTTCCAGGAATATGCCCGTTCTGCCAGTTGTTTATTCCTGTTCCCGGATCAGCGTGAAAGTATGCGCTGCAGTCGAAAATTCTTAATGTCGGATTATCAATATTCGCTTCAAGCCAGTCTGTTTCGATAAGGTTGCCCGATCTGGGATAACCACCAACGTTTGCGCCGCCAACCGTTATTTGCGAGCACATTTTGTGCATCGTTTGCCTCACATGTGGCTGATTGTTTATTGCCCCAACCATTTCACTAGCCGAACTGATTAATTAAATGTATTTCACACCTATGAAATCGTTTCCAATGATAATTTTCTATTACAACAATCGGCCTGAATGAAGAGTATAAAATGGAACTGCGCGACCTGCGAACATTCGTCACTCTAGCGTCACTGCTCAATTTTAACCAAACGGGAAAAATCCTGAATGCAGCGCAATCCACTGTATCCATGCGTATTAAAACTCTTGAAGACGAACTTGATGTTCGCCTGTTCGAGAGGCTGGGGCGCAAGGTTGTTTTGACGGAATCTGGGCTCAAGCTGTTACA
>Ga0209639_1003423_pt1 | contig 10628 bp, 9 predicted proteins | sample EPASupsiteHSE605_FD_187268 | JGI IMG/M metagenome (GOLD analysis project Ga0209639, IMG submission 187268) | Bioremediated contaminated groundwater from EPA Superfund site, New Mexico - Sample HSE6-05 (SPAdes) (version 2) | ecosystem: Environmental > Aquatic > Deep subsurface > Groundwater >...
GTGTGCACCTCTTGTTGCTGGTAACCATGACGAGTTGTTCACAGTAGATACAGTTGGCAGACCACTTCCAAATGTTGAGATTAAAATAATCAACCCAGATTCAAAAGGTGTTGGTGAAATATGCGTAAAAGGTCCTAGCGTAATGCTTGGATACTATAAAGATGAAGAATCAACCAGAGAAGTTATTGATGAAGATGGTTGGTTCCGCACTGGCGATTTAGGCTCTCAGGATGAAGAAGGAATAGTGCGTATCATGGGCCGTATAAAGAATGTTATTGTTACTAAAAACGGCAAAAATATCTATCCCGAAGAAGTTGAGTATTACCTAAACAATAACCCTCTTATTGCAGAAGCCATGGTATTCGGTAGCGATGATGAAGATGAAACAGTTGTAGAGGCAAAGATTTTTCCTGATGTTAATGCTATTATGGATAAGTTTAAGCTTAAAGAAGCAACTGTAGAGGACATAACGAAGGCAATTAATGATGCTGTTAAGGATGTTAATAAAAAGCTTCCATCTTATAAAAACATAAAGAAGTTTAACATTAGAGATACAGAATTCATAAAAACGACTACTGCAAAAATTAAACGATATGCAAATATGAATGATGAGCAAACGCCAACAAACGAAAATGACGAGCAAAAGTAAAATAATTTTTTTCACTTCACAATAAGACAATTTTTTTAAACAAAAACCCTTATCCTTTATGGATGAGGGTTCATTTTTTTACATATTCTGGAAAAACAAGGAAACAATAGTAAAAAAGGAGGTAAAAATATGCCAGTAGTAATAGAAACATCACAAGATGAGGTAAAAGCGATAATACAAGGAGAACTTGATCATCACAATGCAGGTGCAATCAGAAAAAGTATAGATGAAAGTGTGGAAAGATTGCGACCAAAGTTGCTAAAAATAGATTTTTCACAGGTGAGCTTTATGGACAGTTCAGGAATAGGTCTTATTATGGGGCGTTACAATACTATGCAGCTTATCGGCGGAGAAGTGGAAGTGGACAACCCTCCGCCAGCTATTGAAAAAATACTAAAAATTTCAGGAATTCAAAAACTTGCAAAAATAATAAAAACAGAGGAGGAACAAAAATGAGTGCTCCAATAAATGAAATGAAAATGGTTGTTGAAAGTCGTTCGATAAATGAAGGGTTTTCAAGAGTTGCTGTAGCCGCCTTTGCAGCACAGCTTGACCCAACAGTAGAAGAATTAAGCGATATAAAAACGGCAGTTAGTGAAGCGGTTACCAATTGCATAGTACATGCCTATGAAAAACAGGTTGGAAAAATCTACATAACAGCGAGCATATATGATAATCAAATAATAAGGATAAAAATTAGGGATAGAGGCTGCGGCATAGAAAATGTAAAGCAGGCAAGAGAACCCTTGTATACAACAAAGGGAGGTGAAAGGTCAGGTCTTGGCTTTGCAGTAATGGAAAGCTTTATGGATAAAATTTATGTTCGTTCAAGTGTTGGCAACGGAACAACAGTAACGCTTACAAAGCAAATTTGTGGAAGGTGCAAGGATGATTAAAGAAAAAGCCGAAAGAGATGCACTGATAAGTGAAAACATCGGTTTAGTCCACGCTTGTGCAAACAAATTTAGGGGCAAGGGAACAGAATATGACGATTTGTTTCAAGCTGGTTGCGTGGGGCTGATAAAGGCGGCTGACGGATTTAAACCAGAGCTTGGATTCGCTTTTTCAACATATGCCGTGCCAGTAATACTTGGAGAAATCAAAAGGATCTTTAGGGACTCTGGTAGTGTGAAAATCGGCAGAGCATTAAAAGAGAAAGCTCGATACGCCATGCAAGAAAAGGAACGAATGGTAGCACAGATGGACAGAGAACCGACAATCAGTGAGCTTGCACAAAGACTAGGGACGGACATAGCAGAAACAGCAGAACTGTTAATAGCGGCAATGCCAACAGTGTCGCTGACACAGCAGGACGATGAAGAATCAAAACAGCTTGAAATTCCAACACTGTCAGTTGAGGACGAAGTATCGGAAAAAATAGCCTTGTCACAGGTTATAGAAGACCTGCCGGAAAATGATAAAAGGCTGATAGAATTGCGGTATTTTGAAGGACTTACACAAACTGTAACAGCAAAAAAACTTAATATGTCGCAGGTTCAGGTGTCGAGAAAGGAACGGACAATCTTAAAGGAGTTGCGGTCAAGATTAGTGTAACGAAATTTTGTGTTAGATGTAAGGCTTTTATTAGCTTGTGTTATAAATAATACAATTTAAACAAGTGTGAACAATGAGCCTAAAATATTGAAAAAAGTCAGAAGATATGTTATCATATTATGCAAATTAATTAAAAATTGTATAATTTTGATAATGACCATGATTGGAGAGTATTTATGGCTTTTTATAAAAAAATAACTTGCGGACTGCTGTCAATAGCAATGGTTCTTTTGTTTGTTGCTTGCAACCCGTCAACAGGTAAATCATACACATACAAAACAGGCGAGAAGAAAATAGTGTTACCAAGCAATGCAGGTGTCGAGTACCGTGCTGTTAGTTCAGATAATTTGGAACTTATCTGTAGCTCAGGACTTATTGAGCTTTATCTGGACACGCAGACATATGCAGTGGTTATTAAAGAAACTTCACTTGGGAACTATTGGTATTCATTGCCGACAGAAAATGTTGATGGTGCTGCAATTTTGTCTCTTGATGTATCAAAAGGGGAGACTCTTTACAAACTTAATTCGCAGGACAACAGCGTGGCATTTGGTAAAGTTCAATATGAAAAGAAGCAAGACGGTGTGTGGGTTAGCTACACTTTGTCAGAGAAGAAAGACAAGCCCACAATTTTCTTACCTGTTACGGTTAAGTACACGCTTAAGGACGGCAGTCTTAATGTTGATATAAACTGTAAAAAGCTTACAGAAAACGATTCTATAAAAGTAGAAACAATTGAGTTACTAAAATATTTGGGTGCAACTAAGGCCGTACAAAACGGCGATTTTATGCTTGTTCCTGACGGTTGTGGAGCAAAAATAAACACAGCAATTGTAACAGACAAGCAAAATTATAATCTCAAAGTGTATGGTGAGGATTATGCTGCAACAAACAAAGGTTCAAAGCCAGCAGTTGTTCCAGCATTTGGAGCAAAAAGCGGTACAGGAGCATTTGGAGCAATAATTAGAAGAGGAGACGCACTTTCAACTATATCGGCCACAAAAGCAAATCAGGGCGAGTATAATACTGTTGGAGCAAGTTTTGCAATAACTCCTACACAACTTGTTACAAATGAGGATAATCAGACAAAAACAGTTGCTAATCAAAGTTATACAGGTGATTTATCTTTATGTTATCGTTTTCTTTCTGGAGTAAACGCAACATATTCAGGGGTTGCGGCAGTGTGTAGAGAGCAACTCATAAGAGATGCTGTATTATCTACTCAAACAGTTGAGAAAACTGGAACATACCCTATAAATGTTACTCTTATTGGAGAGACTAAAAACGGCAAATTCAAAAATCTGAAACTAACAACTTTTGAACAAGCACAGGAAATTATTGCTTTACTAAAGGCAAAAGGAATTAATAGTCTTAATCTTTGTTACAGTGGTGCTTTGTCAGGTGGTACAGGTCAGTCTAATTTAAAGAGCTCCAATATTTTAGGTAAGCTTGGCTCAAAGTCAAAAATAGAAGAGCTTTATACCTATATGTCTACACAGGAATTTGGCCTGTTTTTTGACATAAATATGCTCACGATGGATAGTGGCTCAAGAGCACGTAATATAACAGATGATAAAATAAAGGTAGAGATTAATAATCCACTTTACAAATATTTTGAACCAAAAACAATATCAAGAAATTTGATAAAGTCATCAGAAATAGAGGATAATATTATTTCGTTTATGACAGATATGAGAGACATGCCATTTACAGGATACTGTATAAACGATGCAGGCTCTATACTTTACTCTGATTTTAGTGACGATCTTGTTACAAGAGAACAGATGAAGTCAACTGTTGCAGAACAGGCAATATCAATGTCAACAAATCGTCAAACCATGGCGAAAAACGGAAACTTCTATATACTAAAAAATGTTGATTATATTTTAGATATTCCTATGGATACAGGATATAAGCAGTCTCAAAGCTATGAGTGCATACCGTTTGTTCAAATGATTTTACATGGAATTATTGATTATTCGGGAAAACCTGTAAACCTTGCAGATGATTATACAAAAGCATTTTTAAAGAGTATTGAGTATGGTACGGCATTGTCACTTGAAATGTCGTTTGAGGATGTATCTGCAAAGAATAAAGATGATAAGTCAAATTTGTGTTATGAACAGTGGGTTTCACAAGCGGTTAGTGGTTATAAAACATTTAACGATTTGTTTTCTGACCTTCGTGACGCAAGGATAACCAATCACTATGTTGTGGCAGAAAATTTAACTTGCACTGTTTATAACAATATGACTTATATTTATGTGAATTATTCACAGCAGGATATTACCTATAATAATTTGGTGATTAAGGCTAATGGCTATTTAAGAGTAAATTAACAAAAAACCACTCGCTTTTTGCGAGTGGTTTTTAATGTTTTATGTGATTTAAAGTTTTTCAAGGTCGTACGGTGTACGCTGGTATACAAAGTAGTTAAGCCAATTTGAAAAAATTAGGTTAGCTGTTGAACGCCAAATCATTGGTGGGGTCTTTTGCGGGTCATTGCCAGGGAAATAATTATAAGGAACATTAATTTTGAGCCCTTTATTGACATCTCTAAAATACTCGTTTGCAAGAGTAGTTCTATCGTATTCTGAATGACCTGTTATGTAAAAGTTACGGCAGACCCTGTCGGCGACAATATGCACACCTGATATGTCAGAAATCGACAAGATTTGCAATTCGTGTACTTTTTCAATATCCTCTTTTAAAATATCGGTATGCCTTGAATGTGGAGCATAAAAAACATCATCAAGGCCACGTAATAGGGGATGATAAATATCAAGACACCTGTGTGGAAATATACCAAACATTTTCTTGTCAAGCGTATATTTTTTAATACCGTGATGATAATATAGTCCCGCTTGTGCACCCCAGCAAATATACATTGTTGAATAGACATTCTTTTTTGCCCATTCAAAAATTTCGCACAATTCTTCCCAATAGTCTATCTCTTCAAAATCAAGAAGTTCAACAGGAGCACCAGTAACAACCATTCCGTCAAATTTTAAATCACGAATATCATCCAATGTTTTGTAAAACTTAAGGATATGTTCTACAGATGTGTTTTTACACTTGTGAGTAACAGTTTGCAAAAGTTCAACCTCAACCTGAATAGGGGAGTTACTAAGAAGACGCAAAAGCTGGGTTTCTGTCTCTATTTTAGTCGGCATGAGGTTGAGTATAACTATTTTAAGCGGACGAATATCCTGACACTTTGCTCGTGATTCGGACATAACAAAAATATTTTCAAGCTCAAGACTGTGCCTTGCGGGTAGTTGGTTATCAATTTTGATTGGCATAGCGTACTCACCTCCGTAAAAATTGCAATTATAAGTTGAAACTTTGAATTACAGTATAGCAAATAAATAAAAGCAATTCAAGTAAAAGTTAGAATAGCAAAAAATTATGTTTTTGTTGTAATTTGGCGATTATGCTGATAAAATGTTATAGAAAAAGCTTAGGGGGAAAACATATGAATGCTCATAATTTAATAGATCTTGCAGAACTTTCTAAAGAGGACTTAGACGAACTAATTCAACTTGCAGGAGTTATAATGGACAACCCATTAAACTATATGGATGATTGCCATGGAAAAATTATTGCAACACTGTTCTATGAGCCATCAACAAGAACACAGATGTCATTTCAAACTGCAATGATGCGTCTTGGTGGCAGAGTAATTGGATTTGATAATCCTGTTAATTCATCTGTATCAAAGGGAGAAAGTTTAAAAGATACTATAAGAGTAATAAGCAATTACACAGATGTAATAGTAATACGTAATCCATATGAGGGTAGTGCTCTTGCAGCATCAATGTTTTCAAAAGCACCTGTAATCAATGCAGGCGATGGCGGACATCTTCACCCAACACAAACACTTACAGATATAGTAACACTGTGGTATGAAAAGGGAAGGCTTGACCATCTTACAATTGGACTTTGTGGTGATATAAAGAACGGAAGAACTGTTCATTCATTAATAAAAACCCTTTCAAAATATGAGGGAAATAGATTTATAATGATTTCAACTTCACAGCTTCAAGCACCACAATATATCATTGATGTGCTTGAAGAAAGCGGCTGTGAATACTCTTTTTCAAATAGCTTAGAAGAAAGTATATCAGAACTTGATGTTTTATATATGACAAGAATTCAGCGTGAACGCTTTGCATCTCAAGAAGAGTATGAGGCACAAAAAGGTATTTATGTTCTCGATACTCAAAAGCTTGAAAAAGCAAAAGAAAGCCTTAAAATTTTGCATCCGCTTCCAAGGGTTGATGAAATAACAGTTGATGTAGATTATGATCCAAGAGCAAAATATTTTGAACAAGCAGAATACGGAATGTATGCCAGAATGGCACTTATAGTAAAAATGCTTGCAAACAATAGTCAAAAGCAATTACCACCAAAGATTGAGAGCACACACAACGAAATGTGTAGGAATCCACGCTGTATAACTTCTACAGAATCATATTTGCCCAATCTTTTCACAACAGGGGAGGATGGACGACTTGTCTGTTCATATTGTGAACACGAGCTTGAAAAGTGATGCGAAAATCCTTGTAGTTTATTCGTCACCAAAGCAGTATGGCTACACAAAAGAACTTCTTGATACCTTTTTAGAAGAGTGCCCCAAAACAACAAAGGTTGAAATTTTTTCAGCATTTCATTTAAATGCCAAACCGTGTATTGATTGTGGATACTGCAAGCAAAATAATGCGTGTACATTTAATGATTTAAACGAGTTTTATGAAGCATTCGAACAAGCGGATTTAATAGTATTTGCAACGCCTATTTACAACTTTTCATATCCATCTCCTCTCAAAGCGATTTTTGACAGATTTCAGCGTTACTATAATGCACGTTTTTCAAGAAATGAAAAGCCCCCTATAGAAAAGAAACGCTATTCAATAATTCTTTCAACATGTGGCAGTAATGATGAATATGGATTTGAAGTAATTAAGCACCAGTCAATGAGTTCATTTTCAGTGCTTAATGTTGAACTTTGTGGATGCATTAATGTAAAAAATACAGATACTCAATGTTTATCCAATACAGATATTTTAAAAGCAAAGTCACTTGCTAACGCTCTTTTTGAATAATTATTGTTTTTTATAAAACAATAGATTAAAAAGGGGTGGAAGATTTGTCAACAACAAATATAAGTAACGATAATTTTGACAAGGCTGTTTTGAAATCACAACTACCTGTTCTTGTTGAATTTTGGGCAGATTGGTGTAACTATTGCAGAACAATGTCACCTGTTGTTCAGGAACTTGCAGACGAGCTTGATGGAAAGCTTGAAATATGTCGGCTAAATGTGGATAAGCAGGGAGACATAGCAATAATATATGGAGTAAAAATCCTTCCAACCTTTGCACTGTTTAAAAATGGAACACAAGTAGACAGAATATCAGGTTCTTGCACGCAAGAAGAATTAAAATGCTTTTTAAAAAACTATGTTGATATATAAAAAATCTATTCCAGAATATTTTGAAACAGATTTTAAAAACAAAGCTGACACCATTAAAAAACGGTGCCAGCTTTTATTAATCAGAAATGTTCTGCATTGGGGGTTTGTTAATTAAGAAATATTCAACAGTTGCGATTTGTAAACTTATATTATAAATCTATATAAGTTGTTGAATTGAATTTTGGAATTTTGTTGCTATTATCTTTTGAATAAGGTTCAGATGTTTTGTGATTGCTATTTATGTAAGATTCTGTTCTTGAACTTTTATTAGGTGCATCTTTTAACTTAAACTTACCAATCATTTCTTTTAGCATCTGAGCTTGTCCAGACAATTCTTCGCTTGCTGCGGCACTTTCTTCTGCTGTTGCACTGTTAGTTTGAACAACGTCAGAAATTTGTCCTATACCGATATTTACTTGAGCAATAGATTGTGCTTGCTCAGCACTTGCATCTGCGATATCCTGTATAACTTCTGCTGATTGTTGAGCGCCTGAAACAACATCTTCTAAGGCTTTTGCTGTTTCTGAAACGATTTTAGAACCATTATTGATTGCCTCAAGTGCACTAGCTATCAAAGCAGCTGTACTCTTTGCACTTTCAGCTGATTTACCTGCAAGATTACGAACTTCTTCAGCAACAACCGCAAATCCTTTTCCAGCATTACCTGCACGAGCAGCCTCAACAGCAGCATTAAGTGCAAGAATATTGGTTTGGAATGCAATGTCATCGATGTTTTTAATAATCTTACCAATTTCGTTGGATGTATTACTAATTTCGTTCATTGCACCTATCATTTTATTCATTTGTTGCTGGCTTTGATTTGTAGCAACACCTGCTTCTATAGAAATTTGCTTTGCTCTTTCAGCATTTTGTGCTGTTCCTTTTATCTGAGAAGCAATATCATTAATTGTTGATGAGAGTTCCTCAACTGAACTTGCCTGTTCGGTTGCACCCTGACTGAGTGATTGTGCGGCACTGGATACTTGCATTGCACCTTCGTATACTTGTTCTGCAGACATATTCATTTCAGAAAAGATTGAATTAAGAGAAGTAATAATTTGGTTCAAATTATTCTTGATTTCCTCGAAGTCACCAATATAGTCTCTATCTACAGCAAGTTCAAGGTTGCCAGAAGAGATTTGAGTCAAAACTTCAGAAATTTCTCCAATATAGCTATTTAAAGTTGAAGATGTGTTCTCATAAATTTCAGAAAGTCTGCCGATTTCATCGTTAGTGTAGCTTGTGGCTTTTTCAGTTGAAAGCTTGCCTTCGCCCAAAGCTTGAACTTTTGTTACAAGTCCGTTGATTGGAGAAAGTGATTTTTTAAGACTAATGAAACAGAAGATAGCAAGTGCAATTATACCGCCTACTGAAATAAGTGCAACACTTAAAATAATTTTATACACTGATGAAAGTGCTTCAGAATTATCAACTGCAAATGCACTTGACCATGTTTTTTCAATACCGTCTATTTTTATAGGAGCATGGAATATCATATTCTTGGCATTCTTATTGTATTTATTGTTGCCGTTAACCATAACAGAAGAATCATTCTTTAGTGCTTCAGATATTTTTTTATCGCTTTCATTTGCTACTTTAAAAGCAGTACCAACATTATCTGATTCAGCAGAATCGGCAACATATGTACCTTCTTCAGTAAGAATATAACTATAAGCTGTTTCATACCCGCCCATATTATATTTAAGGTTCTTAATAGTATCGGCTAAAACATCACATGTAGCTACACCGAGAAGTTCTCCATTTTCATCTAAAATAGGGCTACTTAATGTAATCAACCATACTGTTTCACCTGTTGTAAGTTTATATGAATATGGTTCTGTAATATGAGGAGCCAAAAGCTTTTTTGATGTTGCATAGTAGTCTCCTGTAGAATAAGTTGCATAGTCATTAAGCACATCTATACCAGTTGTGGTTCCGTTACGAAATACATAATATGACAATCCATCTGGAGTGTCAGCAAAAAATTTGTTAGGCTCAAACGCATAGTATGCAGAAAAAATCTTTTCGTTTTTCAGTACTCCCTGTAGAGAGTTGCGAATAAGACCATCTGCTGTTTGTCTATCAAGTGTGCGATAACGACCAACTTCATCAGCAAGAGATGCTGCGAAAGTTTGCATAGTCATAAGGTATTCTTTTACCGTATTAGAGTTAATAGTTGCAATTTGATTAATTTCTTTTTCTACTTGTTTTGTAATAATATTTTTAAGTAATATACTTAGTGCCATACATAAAATTAACATAACAATAAAAATTGTTAATAAGGTTCGCCTGAGAATTTTGTTAATTAAACTTCCTTGTTTTTCGGAATCATTGAACTTTTGATCTTCATTGATTCCTTTAACCGAATTCCATAACGTTTTCATGGTTACTCCTTCACTAATTAATTAATTAATTAATTTATTAGTTTATTAGCATATTAGTTTATTAGTTTTCTCCCACAATTTAATTTTTTTCTATAAGTCTATCAATGACAGAAACTAAATTTGCAATTTCTGGTTTGGTTATTTGTTCATCTGCACCGAGTAGTTTACCTTTGATTCTCATCTCTTCGCTTATCAAAGAAGAAAATAGAATCAAGGGTATTTCTTTTAAAACGGAGTCGTCTTTAACGAGCTTTGTTAACCTGTGACCGTCCATTAATGGCATTTCAATATCAGTAACGATGCAAGCAACATGATTTTTAATTGGATCACCTGAATTTTTTGCTTCAATCAAATAATCCCATGCTTCTTGACCGTTGTCTGCTTTTATAGTGCTTTTGTATCCTGATTTATGTAGGCACTCAAGAATCAGTTTTGATAACAACATTGAATCTTCTGCAATCAAAATAGTTTTGTCATTTTCTGTTCGGGCACCTAATCTTGACAAAGATTCTACCTGTATGCTTGATTCAGGACATATTTCTGCTACGATTTTTTCAAAATCTAA
>Ga0209639_1003425_pt1 | contig 10624 bp, 10 predicted proteins | sample EPASupsiteHSE605_FD_187268 | JGI IMG/M metagenome (GOLD analysis project Ga0209639, IMG submission 187268) | Bioremediated contaminated groundwater from EPA Superfund site, New Mexico - Sample HSE6-05 (SPAdes) (version 2) | ecosystem: Environmental > Aquatic > Deep subsurface > Groundwater >...
GGAAAAATATTATGGGGATTTAAGTTGCATTACTGAGCGTCGGATGATTAAACATCTGAACAATATTATAGAACAAGACCATCGGCATATTAAAAAAGTTACTAATCATATGCTTGGATTTAAAAGTTTTCAATCTGCATGCTCCATTATTTCCGGTATTGAAGCAATGCACATGATACATAAAGGACAAGTTGGCTCATCAAATGTAACTGAAGAAGTTGCATTGATAACCAGCTTTTTGGCGTTGCGTAAAATTTTAATGTCAAAGAGATAATTTTGCTCGTTGCTTTTTAGCAAAGATTTTTTGCAACAAAACCCATACACCCATATGTGAAATTTTCAATACAATTGGTACAATAATTTAACTCATAAAATTATATAGAATTAAATTTCAAACAAATTGCAGTAATATTCTCACACTAGTTGTTGACAATACCTTATACGATTAAAAATTACATGTTAAAACTTCCGTGTAAAGATATCACTGTGTTCGAGCAGGCTTTCTACGGTGTCAAAACCAAGACGGTGCAACATTTCAATGACATAAGGATTGTCAATCGGCGTAGGATACGCCGCCTTGTTGCCGTAGGCATAGACATTTTTCCGACCTTCCTCTTTCGGAATCAGGACTTTGGGTCCTCCGACACAACCCTGAACACAGCCCATACCTTCGTAAAAATTCTTCGTAATTTTGCCACTTAAAATATCGTTTAGCATCGCTTTGCAGGCAGGTATTCCGTCTGCCTGTGCTGTACGAACCGTTATTTCACGGTTTGGATTCAGCCGTTCCACCGTGCTTCGCACCGCTTCACTTACGCCTCCCTTGGTTGCATATATGCGGCCAGCGCGGGAGGAATGGTCTCTTTCGTCCTCCGGCAGTTCGGCGGGGCTAATTTTGGCAATTTCAAAAACATCCCGTATTTCCTGAAATGTGAGTACATGGTCAACGGCATCAGCAATATCCTTTTCGCGTGCTTCTGCCTTTTTGGCTATGCACGGCCCTATAAATACCGTCACAGCATCAGGGTGCAGTGCTTTTATTAACCGACCACAAGCAACCATAGGCGAAACTGAACCAGGGACGTACGGCACCAGTTCATGATAAATCTTACGAATCATCGCAATCCACATCGGACAGCAGCAACTCGTTAACTGAAAGTCCTTTTCGTCTAAGATATTTTTATCAAATTCAAGTGCTTCTTTCAAGGTTAAAATATCGGCGACCAGTGCGACCTCAACCATACCGATAAATCCAATTTGCTTGAATGCTGTACGCAGTTTGCCCGGTGTCACCTCGCTTGTGAATTGGTTGACAAAAGCCGGTGCAATCATCGCATACACTGGGGAATCGGAATGATAAACCGACTCGAGTGTCGGAAGAATATCTTTGCTGTTTATCAGATTTTCAGCACGACAGTTTTGAATACACACCCCGCACCCGGCACATGCCTCTTTATCAATGGAGATATTGCCGTTTTCATCCTTAAACATGGCATCAAACAGGCATTTGCTCGCACAGCCGGCATTGTCGTCTTCCGAGCAAGCGCAGTCCCCAATCCGGATAACAGGCGGATGCCCTTTTGGGTGCAGAAGGCAGTCCAGGTGATGCGGGTCAAATGTATCCTGTCGTATTTTATCCAGCTCATCTGGTACTCTGTCTTCCAAAGAGGCTTTCAGCAGCCGGTCGTATAATTCACGAAACGAAGTCATTTTAAATCCTCCCATTTAGCAGTTTACTTTAAGTATTTCCTTTATTGCAGGGAATTAGTAATTATGGAGGGTTCTGTTGCAAAAATATTTCGGGCTTTATAATTACACTTTTAATGATATAATTTTACCATGATATTTTAGGAGTGCAAACTGAATATGAAAATTAATTTGTTCAAATGGAAACATTATCAATCTGATATTATTATACAATGCGTTCGTTGGTATTTAAAATATGCTTTGTCTTACAGGGACCTTTTTGAAATCATGGAGGAAAGAGGTCTATTTGTTGATCATTCAACAATTTTTAGATGGATCAAGCAATATGCTCCAATTCTAAATAATAATCTTCACAAACATCTTCGTCCAACTAACGACTCTTGGAGGATGGATGAAACTTATATAAAACTAAATTGCAAATGGATGTATTTATACAGGGCTGTAGATTCTAAAGGAAACACAATAGACTTTTGGTTATCACAATCCTGTGATAAAAAATCCGCTAAAAAGTTCTTTCGAAAAGCCTTAAAAGCCACCCACAATCAAATGCCAAGAGTTATCACAACAGATAAATATAACGCTACTGAAATGGCTATTTTAGAGAAAAAATATTATGGGGATTTAAGTTGCATTACTGAGCATCGGATGATTAAATATCTGAACAATATTATAGAACAAGACCATCGGCATATTAAAAAAACAACAAATCCTATGCTTGAATTTAAAAGTTTTCAATCTTCCTGCTCCGCTATTTTCGGCATTGAAGCAATACACATGATACATAAAGGACAAGCTGGCACATCAAATGTAACTCAAGAAGTTGCATTGATTAACCAGCTTTTTCATGTTGCGTAAAATATTGATGTCAAAGAGATAGTTCTGCTCATTGCTTTTTGGCAAAGATTTTTTGCAACAGAACCTTATATCAAAGATAGAGTTATAAACTTTACTTTTTAGTAATATTTTTCAGTAGAATATATCACGCTGTAATATTTTTTATTAAACATCGTATAGTATTTTCTTTATATTGTTAATATTTTGCTTATCTTTTATCGATTTGATAAAAGCATAAATAAATGTAAATGTTGATAATACACAAGCACCTAATGCCGCTACAATAAGATCTTCCGGACTATCTGAACACAGCAATAGAATAATAAAATTTGGAATAAAAAATAAAGCCGATAAAAATATACCTCGTTTATAAAATGAACATATTTTAAACACATAATATGTTAATACATTGGTTAGCAAAACTATCCCTTCACACAATATTTTTGTCATTATTGTAATATCACTAGTAACCATTAAAAGCCCGATAAGAGATACGAATGACACTATTAAAAAAGTATTAATATTTTTTGTTTTTGCGTACTTTAAATAATTGTTATAATCAAAATTATTATATATTTTATATACTCCATAATATATTTCATCATTCTTATTACATAGAACTTCATTTTTAAAATTATTTTTTAATACAAGCAAAGCACTTGAGTGTAAATTTGGATTTTTTACTATAAACTCGCCAAGTATTCGCTTAAAATATTTATACTCTTTGACTTCATAAAAATCTTTGCTGTTAGTTATTTCCTCCCATTCAGATAATTTATTTCGCTTAAATTCTTTTTTATTTAGGCTATCTAGTTGATTAATTATTTTAGAAACCTTTTCTTTTAATTCAGATGAATCTAAATATATTTTTTCCAATTCCGTATCATCATTTTCTATTCCTATAGTGTCATAAGGACTATTTTTATTTTCATATGATTGATCATATTCTTCGTTTTCAAAATCTAAATTTTGAATAAAATTATTTTTATAATCAAATTTATGTTGTTCTATTTTTATACTATTATCGCTAGCTTCACGCTTATATTTTAAATTTTTTATTCTATCATATTTTTTTAAAATTTTATATAAGCAAACCAAACTACTTAATAATGCTATAACAGCAAATAATTGCCATACACCATTATCATCTTCAGCATTCATTTTAAATACATAATAAAAAGAAGTAATAAACATTGCTATATTTACAATTAATCCTGAAAAAATATTTTTACAAATATTAAATGTATAAATAATTAAAGCAATAGTAGAAAAGATAAAAAATAAGCCGAGCATTTTTTCTGAAATCAACTGATTATATGTAAAGTTATATACTATCATCGCTATTTCTATTAATAAATAAGCAGCAAATTTTATAACATTTTTGGGTTTCTTATTATTCTGCTTAACCCTTTCTTTTATTTCTATATTACTGAAATATGTTGAATATAGTTCGCTATACATTTGTCGCTCTTGTATACTTTTTACTCCTTCAGGGGCAAACGCTTCTTTAATACCACATAACTGCGCTTTTGTTAACAAAGTATTGTATTTAAAAAAATTTGTTATTTTTTTTGCAAAATAAGGATTTGGAGTGAGTTCTTGGAACTCTAAACTACACATAAAATCTATCCATTTGGATTTTATATGTCCTGTAATATCGTTTCCATCCATTTTTTCAAGCTTTTCAATTATACTAATTGTTTTTGCTCTAATTTCATTCTCTTCCTGTTGTTGTGCTGTCTCAATTATGTTTTCGAAATCAAAATATTCTTCCTGATTACTTGAATGCACTTCTGAAGAAATATTATTGTCTGATTTAGTTGAATCAATTTCACTTGAAATAAATAAAACTGCCTCTTCTTTTATTTTATCATCATTTATTAATATAGTATCACAACTATCTTGTCGTTGCATGCAGTTGCTTTGCTGTTTAGCTAATTTGAGTGCCATTTTATAAGCATCATGCAACATCCTAAATTCTTTAGGATGTTCTTCTGGGTGGACTTCTTTAGAACGGGCAGCATATGCTTTTTTTATTATATTAATATCGTTGGTGTTTTCAATGCCAAGAATTTTCCAAATATCCATTATCTTAAGTTCTCCCAATTTTCATCGTCATATTTTTCTGTATCTTCAAATTGTTTGGGAAATGCTTCAAAAGGCATTAATTTACCCTCTATAACATCAAAATATTTTTTAAGAAAGTTTCGATATCTTCTTATCTTCCTTTCGTCCTGACTTTCTAAAACCTGATTAAACTGCGAAATATACATGCCAATTATATGGCGTACTTCTCCAAAGTATTCTTTATAAAGTCTTTCAGCCTTTGCAAGAATATACTGATTTTCATCTTGATCAACAGGCATTATTTTAAGCTTTTGTAAATCCTTTAATCGTTCTTTAATTTCTTCTTCATTCATTTTGATATTTTTATTTGTAATGAGTGCCAACTTTTTCTCTTTTGTACTGATAACCGTTGCTTCAACCTCTAAAATTCCATTAATATCATATGTAAAACGAAGTTCAATTTGCTCTTCTCCTTTTAGTTTTTTAGGAACTTGCATTCTTATTTCACCAAGTAAGATATTCTCACGGCAATACATACATTCGCCCTGATATATCCCTAATACTATCTCATCTTGATGATCGTATACAGTTTCATATATTCCAATACAACTTGTTGGCAATGTTGAGTTTCTTTCAATTATGGGAGAAAATAGAGGATTACTAGGATTTGAATAGTTTACCGTATTTGTTCCCAATGTAAAAGGACAAATATCTGTTAAAAGCATATCCTTAACTTCTTCATTACGTGACTTTATTCCCGCCGAAATGCCTGCTCCAACTGCTACAATTTCATCTGAAGAAATGCTGCTTTTAATTTCACATTTTAACAAATGTTTTAAATATTTACGTACAATTGTCATTCTTGATGAACCACCAACAAGCACAACCTCGTCAATTTCAGTTGGTGTAAGCTCTGCATCGTGAAGAGCTTTAAAAATTGGAGTTTCAATTCTTTTAAAAAAGCTTCCACTAATTTTTACCAATGTTTTTATATCCAATGTCATTGTGTATGTTTGATCATGTATAAAAACTGCCATTGCAGTTTTTTCCGAATCATTAAGTGCAATTTTGCACATTTCAGACTGCCTTATTATAATTGCTTTAACATCATCACTTAACTCTTCATAATTAAGATTGTTTTGTTTACAAAAATAATGGGCAATACACATGTTAAAATCATCTCCGCCCAAATGATTGTCTCCTGATACGGCAATAATTTCAATAACATTATCAAATATCTCAACAATTGAGACATCAAGGGTGCCTCCGCCAAAATCAAATACTAAAAAAATTTTATCTTCATCCGAATCCTGTTTATATGCCAACGCAGCTGCACTTGGTTCGTTTACAATGCGTTCAACAACAAGAGTCGCAAGTTCTCCCGCTAATTTTGTTGCATTTCTGCCATTGTCATCAAAATATGCAGGAACACTGACAACAGCCTCTGTTACAGTCTCACCCAAAAATCTCTCCGCATCCTCTTTTAGTTGCCTTAAAATAAAAGATGAGAGTTCTTGTGCTGTAAAGCTTTTATTACCAATTTTAAGATGTTTGTCGGAACCCATAAAACGTTTAAAGCTTGCAACTGTACTATTTGGATGTGAAATCAACCTTTCCTTTGCAACTTTCCCAACTATTATTTGCTCATTCTCATCAATACCAATAACAGAAGGAGTTAAAAACTCTCCAAATGAATTTGGAATAAGCTGACATTTACCATTTTTCCAAATTGAAACCAAACTATTTGTTGTTCCCAAATCAATACCTACAATAGCTATTTTTATCAACCCTTGACACATAAAATTTTATTGTGAATAATACACACTATAATATTAAAATATATCATAATGTGTATTAATTTGTCAAAGCTTTAATCATTGGTTCTGTTGCAAAAATATTTTGGGCTTCATAATTACACATTTAATGATATAATTCTACATAATATTTTAGGAGCGCAAACAGAACCGTTAAAGGAACGAATTCTTATCGTTTCATCTATTTCAGCTTTCACGCAAGGTTTAACAAATCAGTTATTATATTGCCTCACTTATCGTGATGCACAAACCAGCAAACAGGTGTTTCAGTTAATGCTGGAAATGAAAGGTTAGCTTAACAGCTCTAAATTTTCTCATTATTACATAAAATAAGTATGAAAGATTTTATAATATTCTTATATAACCAACAATAAAATGAATTGTGAAAATGAAAAAGCCCGCAATCCCGCATATCTGCGTGCATTGCGGGCTCTCTTACTGTCACGATTACTGTCAAAATCATTACTTTTTATGTGAAATCAGGGTGGATTTTATTCTATAAAAACTCGTTATAAAATGCTTATACTGTCAAAACTACTGTCAAATATGAAAACGCCTTATAACTAACGTAGTTATGGGGTTTCTTTGTGGTTGAGGAGGCAGAATTTGAACCTACGACCTTCGGGTTATGAGTAGCATCTATTGTGAGTCATTGCATTAAATAATTCCTATTTTATTAAATGCTTATACTGTCAAATTAACTGTCAATTTTTCTATTCCAATATTGATCTAAATTATAAATACCTTCGGGTTTTTGCCTAAAGGATTCATTTGTAGAAAAAATCCAACTTTCCTAAAAGAATAATATTGCGCATCACTAATATAAGTTCATCATTCAATAATCCTTCAATATTTTTAGAGACAGCCTCATTGATTAAAATTAATTTATCAATGGGGCTGTTATTTTAGTTTATTTAATTTTCATTGTTGCATCAAGTATTTTAATGTATTGCCCTGCTTTTAGTGATATGGTGACTTTGCCGTTAAAACTGTTACTTTCAAGCACTGAACTTATGTTTCCTTTGGTGTCGGATAATATTGCATAATAACCCGAACCATCAGTTTTTAACACATACTCCCCAGCACTCAAGTCTCTTCCAACTTTATACATTCCCTGTTTGTAAACGCCATCATCAGTTTTGAATATAGGTGCTTCATCAACTTTGCACATTTTGGCTTGGGCAAGCTTTACAGTTTGTCCTTTTTCAATAGTTATGTATGCCTGATTATCAACGGCATCATTTGCAATAGCCATTTTATCCTTGATTATTTCATAGCTTGCTTTTTCCCCAGCTGCTATGAGAACATATTCTCCGGCAGCAAGTTCTTTTCCAACTGGGTGATCACCTGATTTAATCCATGTTATTTCGTTTTGCTGATTTTTGCTACTGTTGCGGTATAAAAGAGCAACTATTATTCCCACCACAGCAACAGCAAGTAATATGTATAGCGAGATTTTCCATCCTTTTTTCATCTAATCATCCTTTAATATGTTTTACATCTCAAACAATGTAATTATACCATAAAGTTGCTATAGTTGAAATATAAGATTATAACTTCCCCACTCTCACTTTTCCGCCGCAGTCCATAAAATTTTAAACAGTCCAACAACTATTTTGATTAAATTCAAAATAGTTGTTGATCTTTCGTGCGTTCTATGATATATTCTATTTAGATAAATTTCTAAATATTTTTAAAGAGGTGTTCGCTTGGGATTTCCTGAAACATTTAAAGCTCTGTCTGACCCTGCAAGGCGTGAGATATTAGTAATGCTTAAGGGTGGCAAGATGTCTGCCGGAGATATCGGAAAGGCTTTTGATATGACAGGAGCAACCATATCCTATCATTTATCACAGCTCAAAAGAGCAGGATTGATTACAGAAACTAAGTATAAAAATTACATTTTCTATGAACTGAATGCCTCAGTTTTTGAAGAAGTAATGTTGTGGTTTTCACAGTTTGGAGGAAACAAAGATGAAAAATAAGTCAACGATTATATCCACCATAGTATGTCTTTTGCCAATTGTATTGTCAACAGTCCTGTTTGACAAGCTCCCGGAACAGATAGCCGTCCATTTTAACAATGCTGGCGTAGCGGACAATTATCTACCAAAGGCGGTTGCGGCATTTGGACTTCCAATCCTTATGGCGGCAATTAATCTCTATTCCCATTTCAGAGTAAACAAAGATCCCAAAAACGAAAATGCGGCAGTTTCATTAAAAAACTTTTCAAAGTGGTTGGTACCGCTACTTTCAGTTATCATGGTGCCGATAACTCTTTTTATGGCAATGGGTATGTCCATTCCCATTGTTCTAATATCTGAAGCAATTGTAGGTGTTGTCATTATAGTTGCCGGAAATTATCTGCCTAAGTGTAAAAGAAATTATACCATGGGAATTAAATTGCCGTGGACATTAGATAACGAAGATAACTGGAACAAAACACATCACTTTGCCGGATTTATATGGGTTATTGGGGGTATCATTATTCTCCTTAATGCTTTTTTAAGTATCTCATGGTATATCATACTTGCTGTAATTGTGTTGCTTGTCGTATTGCCCTTTGTATACTCCTACGTGCTTTATCAAAAGCAGATGAAGGAAGTGAAGTAATATGGGAATTACCAGCAGTCTGTTCGCCGTCTTTTGCACACTTATTTTGCCGATATGTGTAGCTATTTATCTATGTAGACTAAAAAAAGGACTTTGGATACCTACATTAGTTGGTGCAACCACATTTTTCGTATTTCAAATATTGATTCGGCTCCCAATTTTCCAACTCGTTTTACCGAATATAGAATGGTATTTGACAATGAGTTCTGCACAGCCGTTGCTGTATGCACTCTTTCTTGGTGCCACAGCAGGACTGGTCGAGGAATTTGGAAGATATATAACCATGAAGCTTATGCTTAAAAATAATCGCCAATTGATAGATGGAATTGCATTTGGAGTAGGACACGGTGGAATTGAAGCAATACTACTGGTTGGAATAAATGCACTTATAAATCTGTTTTTGACAAGTCAAAGTGTTGTGCCAAATTTGATGTTTGCCAGTGGCGTAGAACGAATTGTGACACTTATTCTTCACATTTGCTGGTCTATTATGGTTATGAAAAGTATCCGAGAACGGAAACCAACTTGGCTCTTTATAGCATTTATTACCCATACATTCATTGATGCCGGAGCTGCTTTCGCGTCCATAAAAGGAGTTTCAATTTGGTTTATCGAAGTTCCACTTATCCTATGTGCGTTGCTGGCGCTGGTGTTTATCATAAATGAATACAAAACGAAGGAGGAAATTAAATGAAAAAAGTATGTTCACTCATATTGGCAACATTATTAGTTATGTCGCTTTCCGCCTGTTCATCTGCTAAATTATCAGATGATTATTCCGAGGAAAAAGTCATTGCTCGTGCAAAGGAAGTCGTAGAAGTCATCAATACACTTGATTATTCTGCTATGAACGCCGAATTGAGAGACGATTTAGAAGAAAGCTTAACCGCTGAAGATTTAGAAAAAGCATGGGGTACATCTCTTAGCAAAGCCAGTACCTTTGTCGAATATAAAACCGTGGCAACGGCTGGTAAAAAGAGTAAATCAACCGGCGAGGATTATGCTACTGTTGTTTTGGTTTGCAAATACGAAAAATCCTCTCTTACCTATACAATTGTAATGGATAAAAACATGGATATTGTTGGAATGTATATGAAATAAAATGCGCTCATTTAAATTAATGTAAAAATGAGCAAACACCCCGAAAGAATATCTTGATAACCACCTAACAAAATACGGTTCTGTTGCAAAAATATTTTAGGCTTTATAATTACACATTTAATTATATAATTTTAGCAAAATATTTTTTGTTCAAATGGAAGCATTATAAATCTGATATTATCATACAATGCGTTCGTTGGTATTTAAAATATGCTTTGTCTTACAGAGATCTTTAAGAAATTATGCAAGAAAGAGGTTTATTGGTTAATCATTCAACAATTTTTAGATGGGTTAAGCAATATGCTCCGGTTTTAAATAGTAATCTTCGCAAACATCTTCGACCAACTAATGACTCTTGGATAATGGATGAAACTTACATAAAATCGAACGGAAAGTGGATTCATTTATACAGAGCTGTAGATTCAAATGGAAATACAATAGACTTTTGATTATCAAAGTCTATTGATAAAAAATTCGATAAAAACTTC
>Ga0209639_1003428_pt1 | contig 10622 bp, 9 predicted proteins | sample EPASupsiteHSE605_FD_187268 | JGI IMG/M metagenome (GOLD analysis project Ga0209639, IMG submission 187268) | Bioremediated contaminated groundwater from EPA Superfund site, New Mexico - Sample HSE6-05 (SPAdes) (version 2) | ecosystem: Environmental > Aquatic > Deep subsurface > Groundwater >...
ATTTTTCTTTTCTTTTCACATTTTCATTTTTTTAAATTGTTTTTATGGTTTTTGATATTTTTTTTCTTTCTATTTGCATTTTTCTGAAAAAGGCACAAGTAGTGTACGAAATAGATAAATATGTAAAACCATTTTGGGAAAGATTGAAACTTATGTCGCAAAATCCGAAAGAATACGCCAATATTGAAATTATAGTTTTTGCAATTCATGGGGATCGACTTGGTGTTGGTACTCCCTTTGTATTTCCATTATACCTTGGGGCATCTGAATTTCTCTTTTGCACAAAGGCTGAATCTGATGAACTCATTGATATATTTAGCAAAGGGCAAGGGAAGGTTAAATTCAGCGATTGGATGAAAAAACGTTTGTTCGAGCTCACTGAAGGCCATATTGGATTTCTCAAGAAAACAATTTCTTCAATCAATGGTAAATTCAAAGATAAAGCCAAATATGAAAACATCAAAGAAGATTGTATTCTTGCTTACTTGAGATCTTATGATTACACAGACAAGATATCACAAACACGTGCAAGCCCAGATTTTCAAAAAATGAATGATGATGAAAAGAATTTTTTGAAAGAACTTTTATTGCATGACATTGCTAGAGTTCCGAAAGATATAAAAACAGAAGGAATTTGTTTGGAATTGATCAAAAAAGGAACTCTGAGATATTTTGAAAAAACATGGACAGAAAAAGATTTAGAGAGAAATGTTTGCTTTAGCACACTCTTGGTTCGTCAAATAGCTTTTCAAAAGTTATGTTCTGAAAAAGCAGCCACCTCCGATCCTTCTAATCTTGAACAATTCTTACTTGAATGTTTGCACAGATTCAAACCTTCATACTTATTGGAAACTTATGGTAAAAGCAATGACAACAAAACACTTCTCGAAAGAACTTGGCAAATGGAGTTTTATCGGATTGCAACTTCTGTTTTGTCAGAAAAAACTTTCATCAGCCCGGATGTGGGGCACATCTTCGGGACAACTGGTATGGTGGATTTTTATGTTAATGACGACAAACAATGGGCCATAGAATTAACAAGGGAAGGTGATAGATTACAAGAACATGCCAATAGGTTTCAACAAGGAGGTTCAATTTATGTGCTTTTTTAAAATTTTTCTTTTTTTTTTTTTGAATTTTTTCTAACTTTTTTTTTTCTAAATTGATTTTGCGCTTCTATTTTTTTTGTGGATATTTCCAAATAATTTTATTTATTATTCAGGATTGTACGAACATATTCCATGGAATTATTTTGTCTTGATAAATTTCACAAAGAAGGAAATGAAAAAAATGGATGATGTTTGGCATGTTGTCTATGACTCCAACTATTCAGGCGCGACCTTGATCAGAAATGATAAAGAGAATGAATACATCACTTTTAAAGGAGATTTATTATCTGAAAGTTTGAATTGTTTTCAATATTTTCTCATTTTATATCATTTGAAATAATTCTTAAATTGTTAAATTCTAATAACAATTGAAAATTGAACAAAAAAACAAAAAATAGGAGAAGAAAAGAAGGAAATGGAAGAAAAATGGTCATATGGGTGGGTGCGCAAGACCTTTGGAGCAAATACATTTGATAAGAAACTTGAAGAAGCGCTTTTCCAAAAATCAAAACAAGATTCTGTGAACCAATTATTTGGAGCATTGAATGGCCAAAAGGATGCTGATGGACAAAGCCTTAATCTTGGAACCATTGAAAATTTGTTGAAATTAATTGAAAAGAATGTCACTGCACAACAATTCACTTCATTATTTGGAGCATTGAATGGCCAAAAGGATGCTGATGGACAAAGCCTTAATCTTGGAACCATTGAAAATTTCATGTTTTTATTTGAAAATGAAGTCAAGGATGCAAATGATTTCAAAGATTTGACAGACGAAGACCGCAAGAAATTAAGGTCAACAAAGGGATGCTCACGAAAATTGGCAAAAATTTTTGGAAAAGAGTAAAAATTGGAGGAAATTTTTATTTAATTGACCAAGGTGAATCTACAAAATATAATAAAAAAATAATTAAAAAAATTTAAGTTTTCATATTTTCTCTTTTTTTATATTTTTTCAGATGTCAAAAATTAATTTTTCTTTTGTATTGGTTGTATTGGCAGTATTGGCTATTGAAATTTGGTATTGGCAATTCAAAATTATGTATTGGTCATATGAGAAAAGTCTTTTTACCAATTCAACACCATTTGCGTGCCGTTTTTGCCATTGGTGCCGGATTTTCTGTGGGAAGTCCCAAAGACAAGGCATTCCATTAATTTCTTGAATTTCTAAAATTATGCACATAGTTATCCCTGTTCTTTTAATATTTAATATTATTAAAAATGAATAAATTTATGCTTTCTTAATTCATTTATCATTATTATGTGATCTTAAAAATAGAAATAATTTTATATCTTCAATTTTTGTTATATTACTTATTGAATAATTTTGAACTCATTTTTAATAGCCTAGTAACACACCAATTCAATCACCAATACAATTTTCTCATAACCAATTCAATTTTCACATGGCCAATTCAACCAATTCAACCAATACCACTCAAAAAATGGAAGGAATTGCTCTTTGAAACAAATTTTGACTTGGATTCTGGCGCGAAAAAAATACCAACAATATAATAAATAAAAAACAAACAAATTAATCAATAAAGCAAAACATGGTGAAAAGGACAAAAGAATCATTACAATATGTAATATTACGAGATGGTTGTCGAAAAAGAATAACAGAACTATGCCCTGTTTTTAATTTTAGAAATAAAAGGATCATTCAAGAATTAGTGAAAGAAAGGTTATTACCAGAAATCTATGATACAAAAATTCAACAAAAGATTTATAATATCATCAAATATCAGCGTTCTTTACATATAAAGGGGAAAACAGATAATTCAAAAGAAAAACAACTGCCAGTGGTTCAGAGAAAGGAGAAAAAAGATTTACTTCAAAATAATTTCATCGAAAAAACAGAAAATTTAACAATTTCAAAAGTGAATGAAAAACAATTTGTATTAAAATCAGATTATTTGTCATCAGAAATTCAAAAATATGTTAAACAACAAATAGATCATTTAATTTTGACGTCATTTGTGAAAAAAAGTAAAAATTGCAATAGAATATGATGATAATATTGAAATTCTTGGGTCAATGAGTGAATTATAATTTACATCATTTATAAAATTCAAATAAATTATAATAAAATGATGTTTTTTTATTAAATTAATTTAAAATTATAATTATATTCTTTTGATTTTCATTATGTTATTTTTCTTGATTACATTTTATATTTTATTTTTTTGTTTTGATTTCTCATTCTAAAACTAAGTTTTGTTTATTATATATCATTAATCTTTTTTTCATTCAAAATTCCTCCTTGTTCTTCAATGGATTGATTTACATTGTCATTTACTTCTTTTTCTATTTCAATATGAGTTTCATTTTCATTTAACAAACTGTTATTTTTCTCTTCTGCAATTTCAATTCTTTTTTTCTTGACATTTGCAATATCTTCTTCTTTATCAGATTCAAATTCTTCTTCTTCCAATTTTTCATGTTTTCTCTTTTTTGATGCTTTTTTCTTTTTGTCTGTCTTTTCTAAACGTTGCATTATCGTATTCTCATCAATTGGATTAACATGATGCCATTCAGCTTTTTTTTCAAAATAAGCTTCATTGCAGAGAATCAAAATAGCTGGTATTTCATTTTTAATCTTTTTTTTAGCATTACCAACTTGATTTTTAAGCTCTTTCATTTGATGCCAAATTGCAAATCTATCTCTAGCAGCTTTTTGAATATCAACTATAGATTTATCCTTGTTACACATATTAAAATCCATTTCTGGATTGCTGAGTACAACTGTTTTTACCTCACTTTGCAGCATTTGCATGTCTTTATACTTTGCATTCCTGGTGAAATACTCACCACCAGTCACTTGCAGAATAAGACTTCGAAGGTTTACATTTGGTGAAAATTCATCAAAGATGTTAATTTTGTTTTCCTTCTTAAGGAAAGTTGTATCAAATGCACCAGATTTTTGTGAAGTTATACGTCCAACCCTATTAGCACCGAATAGATACGTAAAAATTTCAAACAAAGTAGTCTTTCCACTTCCAGCAGACCCAAACAAATGAATTCCCTGTCCTCTTTCAACACCAGGTTGTAACAATGTTGCAATTGCCTTAAACATCTCCTGTTCACCTTTCTGGTCGAATGAATTGTGTATAATCTGTAAAAAGATATCAGGTTTAGGAATAGAATCCTTATTGTAATCAAAATATAATCTACACGCAAATCTTTCTTTCAATTCATTGAATTTGCATTTAATATTCTCATTTTCTAAATCAAGTTTTGTTGAAATTACTTTCTTGCAGAAGATATTATCTTTATATGAGTAAATGCAATCTTTTAATTCAATAAAATCATAATATTCAATTTTTGGAAGAAATCCAATATAGTAAATGTAATCATCTGACATCTTCTTGTGGTGTTTATGCAAATTTTCATCTCTAGTATCATCTCTTATCTCATTTACATACATATTAAGATACTCAGTAAAAGATCCACCACTAACACTTTCAGGTTTATATGAATATTGAGTTCCTTCAATCTTTTCAACCACTGTTTCAGTTTCATGTAATCTGTCAATTCAAATATAAATTTCATAAATGGTGAATCATTTGGTCGAGATGTCTTCTCTGGAACAGATTCTTCATTTTTATTTGAATCATTCATTGTTGTTTCATTTTTCTTTATTTCTTTCTCATTTGAATCAATTATTGTTAGTTTAATTCCAAGATTTTGTAATTTTTCAAAAAAATTTCGTATCTTTTCATATTCTTTCCTTTGTTTTGTATTTGGAAACATTATTTCAATTGGATTTTTCTTTAATTTTTCTATTAAATGCTTGTTATCATGATTTTTGATTATGAAACCCATTATTTTTGTTGCAGACCATGTTTCATTTTTTGCATTCTTTTTTGCTAAATCCTTTGTAGCAGGATATTTTTTTTCATCATTGTATTCCTTTACAAATTTTTCCCAGTTCTCTTCATTAATAGCACTATTTTTGAAAAAGAATACAATATTCAAGTATGGTAATCCATAATCAGATGATTTCTTGTTTTCTCCAGACTTTTTATCTTTGTATGTTGAATTACTGTAGTCAATTGCCATTGCATATGCAAGAACATAAGGTAATCTCTTTTCAGCAAAAAGCTTTATATCATCAACATTAGTTTGAACTTTTTCCCAAGCTTCTTTTATGCTTCCTGATAGAAAATCAACTGTAAGAGTTTTGATAATAACGTTGTTGTCTTTAAGCAAGTCATCACTCTGAGACTCAAGATAGTTAACCACGTTCTTTTGTCTGATACAAGAAGTTAATCTAGGAGGGACTTCCATTTGCTTTTGTTTTTTTTTTTGTATTGGTGGGCCAGAATTTTGGTATTGGCCTCCTTTTAAGCTGGAATCGGAATTAAAAATTTCCATGTTGATCGGAATTTAATTTTTCATTTATCGGCAAATACTTTTTTCATTAAACTTTATATCGGCCAATTTAATCCAATCATTTTTCAGCTTGTCAATCATGTCAAAAACAAGAAATTGCTTTTTATTATATTTATTTATTACCAATGATACAGCCCACTGAGTTGTGTTTTTCTTGATTCGCCCGTGCTTTTTATGCAGAAGCTCGGGCTTTTCAAAATTTCAGCTGAAAAAAGTGCGTGCTTTCAAAAAAAAGACCGTGTTAAAAAAAAGGCTGACCAAAAAAAAAGGTCAAAATCAAAAAAGCACTGGGAAGAATAAAAAAAAAACCCGTGCTTTTCTATTTTAGTCCGTGCTTTTCGTTTTTCAGCCCTTTTTTGTCGCAGAAATAGCCCGTGCTTTCGTTCAAAAAGCACTCTACCTGATTTCCAGGTCGAAATGAACCTCCAAATTCTCAAGACCAACGGCCGCGAACCGATTGACCGCAAGAGGGTTCCATCAAACCGACTGATGGACAGATCCACTGAAAAGCCTCACCCACAGATCAAAAGCTGGAGAACCAAAAAAAACCAAACAAAGAACAAGCCTTCTCGATCACGCATGCAGGTTGGCATTATTGCTTGTTTTTTTTTCTTTGTCGTGCCTTTTTTGACTCATTGCTCAAAACAATATCAAACAGCAGTTCGAATGAGCATCATTTTGACAAGATTTTTTTTTGACAACAAAAAAATGCAAGCTTTTCTCATTCCCACAACAATTTTGTGCACAAGCGACCACTGCCGAGTCCTAAATAAAAAACCCAGAGAATCTGAGCTTTTTTCAAAATGATTCAGGATTCAGGAAGATGGAACTTGTATCAAGAATTTATTTTTGTAGCCATTTGAGGGTTTTCGTGAATGTAGAAGCTGTTTGAAAAGAGAGTTTCATAGCCAAAAATGTGATATCAGTCGAGTTTATGATAGAAAAGGCCCAAAAAAGACTCGTTGAACCAACCAATGTGAAGCAAAAATCCCAAAGAGAGATAAAAGAAGGAAAAAGACTCAGTGGTCACAGAAAATCAAAGGCATGATGGAAAACCTCCAAAGCAACATGAAGATAACTATTGACAAAAGAGAAGCAGATCAAACAGTAGAAAATGATGAAAGAAATGAATTGGAATTGATTTTTGATGTGAGAAGTTCTGTAACAAAAATAGCAATAAAATTCAACGGTAGTTTTCCTGAAATGAATAGAAATTTTTGACATTTGTCAATTCAAAATCGAATTTGAACCTGATACGGAAAGGAAAAGATGAAGTGCTTTTTATTAATCAGCCCGTGCTTTTTGTCGTTTTAAGGAGAAGAAATCGTGCTTTTCCAGCTGCAGTGCTTTTCTCAAAAAGCCCGAGTTTTAAAAGCCCGTGCTTTGGGCAGTTTAAGGAAGAAAGCACGGGCTTTTTGGGCTGGGTGCTTATTTAGAAAAAGCTCGGGCTATTTTGGCTTCCCCCAACTCAGTGGGAGGAATAACATTGTAAAAAATGAAGTATTGGCTGTATTGGCGTATTGGCTATTCAAAAATATCACTACCAAAACATTAGCCAATACACTACCAAATGCATAAATCAATTTTTACACAGAGAGAACATTCTTTAAGAAAAACCAGCAATTTACAACCCACCATTTCGAGGATATTCATAAAAAAACAAGAACTTGTGATTTGGAGAGAAAAAATATCATGAAATTTTGGAGGAAAAAAAACTAAAAATAGCACATTTATTCCAATTATTTCTTGATTTTCTTAGTTAATTGTCAATTCATTGCCAATTCATTGCCAATACAACAACCAATACAATATTTAAATAGCCAATACAACCAATACAACCAATACAACAAAGTAGATCTTCTTTTGAATTTTGTGTTAATTTGATTTTGAAGGTTCCAATTCAAGAATTTAAATATAATAATTCAATGATAAATGGTCTCAAAATAATAAAAAGTGGGAGCAATCGGAAATATATATTCAGTATTTGCCCTGCATGTTACAAGTAGCGCAAGCAGCTAAAAATCAATTCAAATTTCAAAATAATTCTAAATTATTTATTTTCAATAAGTGTCAGCATCATCAACATAATCAATCTTTTGTTTCCCTTCCCAAAATTCAAATTCATAACCATTATCTTTATCATAATAAATTACATACATAATTTTAATATTTTTGTTTTTGTATTTTTCATCAATTCCCAAAAACTCTTCATTTTTTGGTTTTCCTTTGTAAAACGCGACAATAACCGATTCTTGAGTGATTTCATTCTCCCAATAAATATTTGATTGTCTATGAATATGTTGATGAACACTAAAATTTTCTCCTTCCCAAATACCTTCTGATATTATTTCTATATCCCATTTTTTTTTATTTTCTTCATTAAATATTTCAATATCAATATGATAATCTTGTGAATATTTTCTTCTTTTTGCTTGTGTTGTTATTATATATTTTTTACCCAAAATAAATTTCAAATTTTGAGCAATTTCAAATTCCCATGTTGATTCAGCAATACAATCATTAATTTCAATTTCTAATCCTTCTAAATTCATTTTCTTCATTTTACTTGAAACAAAATTTGTTGTTTTTCGAATATTTGATGTATCAATATATTTTAATGCTGTTCTAATCAATTTACATAAATCAAATTCTTGATTTTTTGAAATCAGTTTTGATTTTGATCCAAATAAATTCATCAATCCTATTTCATCTTTATGAATAATCTTCTTATTTTCTTCTTTAATATCTTTGAATTTGGTAGTTAAAATTTCAAAAGCTTCTTCTTCTAACTCCATCAATTTTCTTTTTTCTTTTTTATCATATCTTTCAATTTCATTTTCAATTTCCATTGATTCAATTTCTTCATTAACAAGTTTATTTCTTTTTTCATTTCCAAATAATAAACTTGAAATAAATTTAATATCTTCATTTTCATTATTTTTTATTTTCATTTTAAATTCATCTTCAAATAATTCTCTTTTTTTAGACATTGATTTATTCTTTGAACACCAATGCAAATTATTAAGATGTTGTTTACAACAAATAAATCCATCTAAATTTTCTGAATTAATCAAATTTGGCCAAACTTTTTCATAATTTGGATATCTATCTTCATTAAAATGTCTTAAACCACCACCTGAATCAATAAATTTCTCTTTTCTTTCATCTTTTTGACATGGAACACAAAAATAATATATTGTTTTTCCTTTTTTTTTCATTAATAATAATATTCTCCTTGTTTCAAGTTATTATATGATGAAAAAGACTTTCTTTTGTTTGTTTTTTTATTGTTAAAGACCAAAAAATTATTTTCTGTTCCAAAATTTCAATAATTCCACTATTTTGAAGAATAAATTTCAAATAAAATTTTGAATCATTATTGTTTTCTTGTTTATTCAATTGAATTGGTTGAATTGGCTTATTAAATTTTGAATTGGTTGAATTGGTGTCTATATTTAGAAAATATCGATATATAGAAATCATATAAATGAATTGGTTGAATTGGTAAAATCAATTTTTCACATTGCCAATGCAACCAATGCAGCCAATGCAGCCAATACACAGATTATTGGAGATTCTTGATTTTTCCATCTGGTATTTTCTGTCATTTTTTTATTTTTCTTTGATTTTTTAATTTTTGTATTTTTTTTTCATAAATTTCTCAAAAAAAAGTTTTTTTGATTATTTTAATTTTTTTGGTGATTGTGTAATATAATCACATTATCTACTTTTTTATGAAAAGGAAATTAAATGTTTAATTTCAATATTGATTTTGTTTGATTCATTGTCTTTCTTTGAAGTGGTCATATTCTCTCAAAGAATTGAAATTGAAATTTGGATTATGTTACTTTTGGATGTATGTGTTTTGGAAACTGATTTTTGGCAAAACTTTAAATTTAAGTTATTAGTCTTATATTTTCAGTTCAAATTTGTCAGAAAAAGAATCTCAATAACTGGAAATGGAAGATGGATTTAACAGTATCATCATTATCAATGTAATTATCCCATTATTGTTTTGGTTGTTCTGATCGCGGTGTGGCCTCTTTGTTCCGGCTTGGTGAACCGTCACTCATTGGCGGGAAAAAAATATCAGGAAACAACCAAACAAAAAAAAACATCAGCAACAAACAAGAACGCTCTTCTTGTTCCTCTTCCGAACAACAACCAACAAAATCTCATTGGGAACTAATTATTGGTAAAATTTTTAAAATCAAAAGCTCAAGGTTTTTTTTTATTGAAAAATGTTTTTGTTTTTGTGAAGATTAAAATATCAATATCAACAACAATCTCTTCTTAATTTCAAAAAAAATAGTGACACAATATTTCTTGCAAAATAAATATTATTTACTAAACAAGAAGTCCTGATATTATAGGTTTGAAAATCAAATATTCACTTCATAATTAGATTACCATTATTTCTCACATGATTTTCTTCCAATTTTGATGAAAAAAATATAATTCAACTTTTTGGCTTCACATCTTCAAAAAATCTCCACTTTTCAAAACTGTATTCACATGCATTCTTTGATTTTTCAATTTTTTGATCCTCATTCATGACAACAATCATCCTTGTAAATTCTCAAAAATACCAACAAATCCAAAAAAAGATTGTAATCTTTCAGAAAATGTCCGATACAACAATGGAAGTTGAGTTCCTAAATATTTTTTTCTCATCAATTTTCAACAAAGCTCAAAAAAAATCTTGAATCCCATTTTTTTATCAAATATCTCCCAAAAAAAACAGGCCTGAAACCCAAGAATGTTTGTTTTTTTTATTTAATTAAATGAACAAAAGCAAAATTCTAAAATTGTAACAGTAATGCAAGAAGAGATAGATTCTTCAGAGGAAGGAATCGATTTGTCAAAAAAATATGCAAAGAGAAGTGATGCAATTCTCAAAATTGAAGAAGTTCTGAAAAAATGCAAAATTATTCTCATCCGTTCTCCTCCATACTCTGGCAAAACATCTCTTTGCAAACTCCTCAAAAAACATTTCAGCGAAAAAAAGAAAGAAAATGAAATTGTAGTATCCCTTAGTTTTCTTGGGATAAAAAGACCAAACAATTATGATTATTTTCAACAATTTTGGCAAGAGAACACTGGGTTTGATTATGATTT
>Ga0209639_1003429_pt1 | contig 10621 bp, 8 predicted proteins | sample EPASupsiteHSE605_FD_187268 | JGI IMG/M metagenome (GOLD analysis project Ga0209639, IMG submission 187268) | Bioremediated contaminated groundwater from EPA Superfund site, New Mexico - Sample HSE6-05 (SPAdes) (version 2) | ecosystem: Environmental > Aquatic > Deep subsurface > Groundwater >...
CAATATACTGACTGTATAGCCCCCGATTTATATCTGGGAAAAGATTATAAATTTTACCCTCAGATGAGGATTCCCAAGTATATTACGGCTCGTTTAGACAGTCAGTATATTGTGCCCGATTGCATGAAAAGCATTGCGGCCTATAATCTTACGTTGCCACCAGCCGGAAGCAGTTCTTTGCTTGATATCATGATTTATCAGGGGAAGAAACTTTATTTTGCAAATATTACATTACCAGAAACTTCCGAAGAAACATTGATCGGATATTCAAAAGAACAATTGGAATGGTGTAAACAGAATGAAGCTAATCTTTGGGCTTTCTTTTTGCAGAATAAACTTTTGTTTGAGAAAGACTTTTATCGGATAAAAAGTTTTATAAATGAAGGCCCGACAACGCAGGGATTTCAAAACTCACCGGGTAGATTGGGTGAGTGGATTGGATGGCAGATTGTGAAAAAGTTTATGGAGAAAAATAGTGATATTACTGTTTCTCAATTGTTTTCAATGACAAATGGACAGGATTTGCTTAATAGATCTGGCTATCGACCACAAAAATAATTAAGTATTTATACTATTTGAGTCTGATTATTGTGTATCTTCATCCTGTTAAAAACATGAAGATATGCTTGTGAAAACGTTTGGAAGTGCATTGCATGGAGTGAATGCACTTCCAATTACCGTTGAAACTAATGTTGATACAGGGGTAAATTTTATGCTGGTTGGTTTGCCTGATAGCGCGGTTAAGGAAAGTCAGCAACGGATTGAAGCGGCTTTGCGTAATATAGGCTTTCGTTTGCCCAATAAAAAGATCGTGATAAACATGGCTCCTGCCGATATAAGGAAGGAAGGTTCTTCATACGATTTAACCATTGCCATAGGAATTTTAGCTGCTTCGGAACAAATTAGTGCTGAAAAAGTGGGTGATTATGTAATCATGGGTGAGCTTTCACTTGATGGAGGCTTGCAGCCGATCAGAGGAGCATTGCCCATTGCAATAGAAGCGCAAAAGCAAGGATTTAAAGGCTTTATTCTTCCTAAACAGAATGTTCGTGAAGCTGCAATTGTCAGCAAGCTTGATGTCTATGGAGCTGAAAATATTATGGAAGTGATTCAGTACTTTAATGGAGAAATTGAACTGGAGAAGACGTTTATCAATGCACGGGAAGAATTTTATACCCGTTTAAATGAGTACGAATTTGATTTTGCAGATGTAAAAGGTCAGGAAAATATTAAACGTTCCCTCGAAATTGCGGCCGCTGGTGGACATAATGTGATTCTGATTGGTCCTCCGGGAGCCGGAAAAACGATGCTAGCCAAACGTTTACCTTCGATCTTGCCTCCGCTTAACTTGCATGAAGCACTGGAAACTACTAAAATTCACTCTGTTGCAGGAAAAGTACATAAAGATATTTCGCTTATTTCTGTTCGTCCGTTCAGATCGCCGCACCATACGATCAGCGATGTGGCATTAGTGGGTGGTGGAGGTATCCCTCAGCCGGGCGAAATTTCGTTGGCCCACAACGGTGTTCTCTTTTTGGATGAATTGCCCGAATTTAAACGAACAGTACTTGAAGTATTACGTCAGCCAATGGAAGAACGCACGGTAACAATTTCGCGTGCGAAAATAAGTATAGAATACCCGGCGAGCTTTATGTTGATTGCAGCTATGAATCCTTGTCCTTGTGGTTATTATAATCATCCGGAGCAGAATTGTGTATGTGCACCAGGTGTAGTGCAAAAATATCTGAATAAAATATCGGGTCCACTGCTCGACAGAATAGACATTCATGTTGAAGTTGTTCCTGTTGCCTTTAGAGAATTAACCGATGCCCGACCTGGCGAGAAAAGTGAATTTGTCCGCGAACGCGTTGTGAAGGCTCGCAAGATTCAGGAAGAACGCTTTCAGGAATTCTCAGGAATTCATTGCAATGCTATGATGACAAGTAAAATGCTCCGAACATATTGCGTGATTAGCGATGCAGGAATGACAATGCTTAAAACTGCAATGGAAAAGCTTGGACTCTCAGCCAGAGCGTATGACCGTATTCTGAAGGTTTCCCGTACCATTGCCGATTTGGAAAGTTCCCCTGATATTAAAACTGAACATCTGGCCGAAGCAATTCACTACAGAAGCTTGGATAGAGATAGTTGGGGAAAATAATGTGTCTGCCTGATTTCAGCAAAAACTGTCAATTATTTTTCTTTTGGATGTTGCAATTTTGCAGCGATCAAGCAAACCACTATGGATTACCATCAACGAATTGTGAAAGCGGCGGATTACATTGAAGAGCATCTCTGCGAAAAAATTTCGATTACAGAGGTTGCTTCAATAGCGTGTGTGTCAATGTTTCATTTTTGCCGAATGTTTCAGGCAATAACTGGTGAAACACCTGGCGATTACATCCGTAAGCGCAGGTTTACCAAAGCATCACAACTATTGCTCAATACAAATCAGCCTGTAATGGATATTGCGTATGCTTTGGGGTTCGAATCGCACGAAAGCTTTATTCGTTCATTTCATAAAACATACGCTTGTAGCCCGGGAAACTATCGTAAACGGAAATTAAAGTCGGTATTGTTTGAACGTAAACAAATTACAATCAATCAATTAAAACATTTAACAGGAGGATTAACTATGAAGCCCGAAATCAAAACACTGGAAGCTTTTCAGGTAGTAGGGATGAAAACCTTAACAAGTTTGAAAAACAATAAACTACCACAACTGTGGATACAGTTTTTACAACGTGTGCCTGATATTAAACATCGTATTATACCTGAAATTTCGGTAGGTTTATGTATGAATGACAGTAACTTCGATATTTCTGCATTTACCGATGATACTGAATATGAGTCAATGACTGCTGTAATCGTTGATTCTGACCGTGACATTCCCAATGGAATGTTTTCTAAACAGATTTCCGGAGGAAAATATGCCGTGTTTACACACATAGGCTCACTACAAACACTTTCTGAAACTTACGACTTTATCTGGGGTAAATGGCTTCCAAACAGCGAGTTTGAAGTAGATAGTCGCGATGATTTTGAGTGGTATGACCAACAATTTCTCGGACCAGAGCATCCTGAATCGAAAATGTTTATCTATATCCCTGTAAAGTAGCTGAATGTGAGCGTAAAGAACAGCTTTCCGGCGTTAATGAATTAATAAAATTTAGTTCAACCCGCTTCGTTCGTACTACCTTTGCAGCAGTAAACAAACTAACTAAATATTATGATTGATTTTTCATCAGTAGGAATAATCCAGCAAATGCTGGCTCCCGGTATAATGATTTCAGCATGTGGGCTGTTGATTTTGGGAATAAACAATAAATACAGTATCGTTGTTGGGCGTATCCGTGCTCTTGAAGAAGAAAAACGCAGATTAGTTTCGTTTTTGCGAAAGAACAATATTGAAGAAGAACAGAAAGTGCGATTGAACAGCATTGTGATGCAGGTAGATAAATTTAGTTTCAGAGTGAAACTTATCCGAAATGCCGTGTTTTTCTACTCTATCGCCGTAGCATTCTTTATTTTAGCGTCATTATCAATTGGGCTACAGTTTATGACTCAGGCTACTCAGTTAGAGATCGTTTCGCTAACACTTTTCCTTTTGGGTATGCTTTCCGTATTTTTGGGGATTTTACAGGTTGCCCGCGAAATCTGGAAAGGCCATGAAATTGTGAAGATAGAAATCCGTGAAAGCGAATTCTGAAACATAATTTAATCATACAATTTACAAGAGTCTGTTCAAAAAGTCACAACCTCAATCTTTTTTACATGATAAGAGGATTTTTGAGCAGGCTCCTTTGATGTTTCTCTTTGAAAGGCAGATTTGTACAAAAACACGCTACAATGATAATGCCGATTGAAAGAATGTTAAGGTCGATCGAACATGAGAAAATTGTTCTTGATATTTAGGTAGCTGATGTTTAAAAAATTTATCGGGAAATATCTTGTAAAACATTGCTTTACAAGATTATTATTGTGGTCAGATATTACGTAAATTCCATGAAGGCAATCACGTTTTTAATGCTTAAAATTAGTACTCGTACATTTATCGTGTAGAACAATTTTGTGATACGCTCATTTTCAACTTTTCAGCTGGATGATTTTCGGCAAGGTTTTTGTATTTCAGAATTCAGTACATTTGTTAGTCTTTTTTTTAAACCTTGCCACTCTATGAAGAAATTGTTCCTCTTTCCATTGTTTTGTATGCTTGTTTTGTTTACGGCATGCAAATCAACTCAACCTGTTGCCGAAAGTAATGTAAGTCAATCTGAAAATCAGCCTTCATGGGTGATTTCCAGGCCTGTTGTCAATGATTATTACATTGGAATAGGCACGGCCCGAAAAAGCAGCACCAGCGAAAATCACATCTCTATTGCCCGTAATAACGCCTTGAATGACCTCGTTTCCGAAATTTCAATACGAGTGAGTGGCAAAACTCAGCTTTATCAGTTCGAAAACAGAAAAGAGCTTAAAGAAGAGTTTGAAGCATATATCAATACCTCAATTAAAGAAAGTTTGGAAGGATATGAATTGGTTGCATCATGGGGAAATGATCAGGAATACTGGGTTTATTACAAACTTTCGAAACAGCTTTACACCGAAATAAAAGCCCGTAAGCTTGCAGATATAAAAAAACGTGCACTTAATTATTACGAAAGTGCTAAGGATTATGAAGAAAAGCATGATTACACAAATGCTCTCAGCTTTTATCTTAAAGCATTTGATGTATTGAAGAAAAACCTTTCTGACGATTTAACTACATTTTCGCCTACGGCAGGTTCTGTAAATCTTGGGACTGAAATTTTTAAATCTGTGCAAAATATTGTATCACATATACGTTTGACGCCGAATACTGACAAAATAAGTGTAAATCTTTCTGCTCCTATCCAGCAGAATATCAACGTGGCAGCATTCTTTACAAGCGAAAAGGGAGAAACTTTTCCAGTAAGCAATCTCCCTTTGAAGTTTATTTTTTCCAAAGGAAAAAGTACACTAAATGAAATACTTCCAACAAATCAGGAGGGAAAATCAATTCTTACCACTGCAAAAGTTACAGGTAAAGGGAAGATCCAACAAATACAAGCGATGCTTGATATCCCTTCTGTAATGGGGGAATTGGGAAAGGAAAACATTATCAAACAGCTTTTTTCATTTCAAAGTTCACTACCTGTATGCAAAATAACTGTTGAAGTTGAAGGTAAAAAAGCTTTTATGGTTATTGAAGAATCCGAATTTGAGAAACCATCTACCCGCAAAATTGTTGGACAATCATTTAAGAAAGAACTTTCGGAAAAGCTCTTTTCGTTCAGCAACGAAGAATCAAAGGCTGATTTAACGGTAAAAATCAATACGAAGTCAATAAAAGGCCCTTATCTTGATAAAAACGACCTTTATGTAGTGTATATGGATTGCGAAATTTCTGTTTGGGATAATAAAACTCAATCGGAAGTCTATAACGGAGGTTTTTCTGATTTAAAGGGAATGCAGGTCAGAAGCTATGAAAATGCACTTAAAGATGCGTGGGATAAAGCGCTTGAAAAATTTAAAACAGAGATTATTCCGGCAATGGCCAATACTGATCTTTAAAAAATATAATATGGACAATTTAAATTATGCCTTTTTGAATGTAACTTTGGCATAGTAATTGTTAAGTATGCAAACAGAAAATCAAGTTAAAAATGAGATGAGTTGCTTCAGCTTTTATGAGTAACAAATTCCGCATGATAATCACAATTAAATAATAAGACAGATGAAAAGAGCTATCCAAATTCTCGCATTTATTGCAGTAGTAACTGCATTTCAGGCTTGTACTTCTACCCGTGAAGTAAAGCGCGTTTCACCCGATCAGCAATTTGATCTTAGTGGAAGATGGAATGATGCAGATGCAAAAATGACAGCCGATGCTATGATCGAACAGGTTTTAGGCGAAGCTTGGTTAAATGAATACATGGAAAAACATGAAGGAAAGAAACCAGTTGTTGTAGTTGGTATTGTAGCGAATAAAACAAGTGAACATATCAGCTCAGAGGCATTTATTAAAGATATTGAACGTGCTTTTTTGAAAGATCGTCGTGTACGATTAACCCAGGCAGGTGAAAAACGAGAACAACTTCGTGGCGAACGCGCTGATCAACAGGATTATGCTTCACCCGAAACTGTAAAAAAATGGGGACGAGAACTTGGCGCTGATTTTATTCTCCAAGGTGCAATTAATTCAACTGTTGACGAATACAAAAAAGACAAAGTGGTTAATTATAAAATCAATCTGGAACTCACCAATCTTGAAACCAATGAAATTGTTTGGATTGGCGATAAGGAAATTAAAAAACTCATTTCAGATTAAGCAATAAGTCAGAATTAAATTCAACTCCGCAATTACTTGATTTTATCTTTCAATTTTAGATTGCGGAGTTTATTTTCTTTTGTTGATGCACAAAACGGAACAACAGGCATGAAAAATAAATACCTGATTTTGATTCTTTTGGGAGTAATTACCTTGAGCAGTTGCGCTACCTACTATCAGAAAAATATAAAGTTTCAGGAATATATTTCTAATGGAGAGATGGAAAGGGCACGCGAATTCCTTGAAAAAAGCAGCAAAGATGCCAAGGGGAAAAATCGTATGTTATACCTGTTCAATCATGGATGGATAAACTGGATCACAAACCAGAATCAGATCAGCAATCAATCATTGGAAGAAGCGGATAAAATGATTGATGAGTTTCAAAAAAACTATGCGCTCGAAGCACTCTCATTTCTTTCAAATCCGGGTATCAGACCGTATCAGCCCGAAGATTTCGAAAAAGTAATGGTAAACTATTACAAAGCCCTGAACTATCTAAATCTTAAACAATACAATACAGCTTTAGTGGAAGTTCGCCGTATCAATGAAAAACTCAATCAGCTCAATGATAAGTACCCGGATCATAAAAATCGCTATCAAAATGATGCTTTTGCTCATATAATGATGGGATTAATTTATGAGGCAAACCGAGAATATAATGATGCTTTTATTGCTTACAGAAATGCTTTGGAAGTGTATGAAAGTTCGTATCAGAAAAACTTTAACCTTCCTGCACCGGAACAGCTTAAAAAAAATATTTTACGCACAGCTTCACGCATAGGGTTTTATGAAGAGTTAAGAATGTATGAAACTAAGTTCAATATGAAATATGTTCCTGCTAAAAGAACCGGGGGAGAGTTAATCTTTATCTGGCAAAATGGAATGGGACCTGTGAAGTCAGAATGGAGTATCAATTTCACCAAAACATCAAGCCAAAATGGTTTTGTAACGTTTGCAAACGAAGAAAACGGGTTGTCTTATCCTGTCTATATTGGTGATAAAAATGAAAAAGAGAAAAATGGATTTGATAAACTCAGCTTTGTACGTGTCGCATTTCCAAAATATTCGGAGCGTAAGCCTTATTACAGAAAAGCAGAAATTTTTGTAAACGATACAATTTATCGGCCAGAAATTGCTCAGGATTTAAACGGAATTGCATTTAAAACCTTACAAGATCGAATGCTTAGGGAGATGGCCAGTGCAATTGCCCGTTTGGCTGCCAAGCAAGCTCTTGAAGCATTGGCTCGTAAAGAAAACAGCGACTTAGGAACTGCTGTAAGTATTTTTAATGCAATCACCGAAAAAGCAGATACCCGAAACTGGCAAACATTACCTTACGAAATTGCATATATACGCATTCCGCTTTTAGTTGGAGAAAACAAAGTAAAACTCACGCTTTCTACTCCTGACAATCAGCAAAAGACAGTAGAATTAACCTTTCAGGTAAAAGACGGAGAAACCATTTTTCACGTTTTCAACAGCCTTGAAAGTTATTTGCCAAACATGAATTAGAGAAATAAGTACACTCATTTCCGAATTACTTATAAAAAACTGGGATGCTGTCAATTAATTTATTAACTTTGCCCTTTATTTTTATCCCAACATAGAAAATTATGACAAAAGCCAAGGTACTTTTTGTAAATCAGGAAATTACACCTTACCTGAAGGAAAGTCCCATGGCCACTATCGGCCGTTATTTACCTCAGGGTATTCAAGAAAAGGGTAGAGAAATTCGCACATTTATGCCTCGTTACGGGAGTATTAATGAACGTAGAAACCAATTACACGAGGTTATTCGATTGTCAGGAATGAACCTGATTATCAATGATTCAGATCATCCTCTAATCATTAAAGTAGCCTCAATTCAATCTGCACGTATGCAGATTTACTTTATAGATAACGAGGACTATTTTCAGCGTAAGTCGATTTTTCATGACAAGAACAACGTGTTCTTTGATGACAATGACGAAAGAGTGATGTTTTTTTCACGTGGAGTACTCGAAACAGTGAAAAAGCTTAGCTGGGCACCTGATGTAATTCACTGTCATGGATGGATTACGGCTTTAGTTCCTCTATATGTTCGCAAAATTTATCAGGATAATCCACTCTTTGGTGAATCAAAAATCATTGTTTCATTGTATGATGATGCTTTTAATGAGGAACTTAATAAAGACCTCTTAAAGAAAATCAAGTTTGATGGAATAAATATTAAAGAGCTTAAACACTTAAAGTCGCCTGATTTCGTTTCTTTAATGAAAACTGCAATTGATTATGCAGATGGAATTATAATTGGAAGCGAAAATATAAACCCGGAACTGGAAGCATATGCTAAAGCTCAAAACAAACCTTTTCTGCCCTATGTTCCCAGCGAACAGATTGTTGAAGTTTATGACGAATTCTACAACAAATTTATTGAAACAACATAGCATTCAAAAATTGCAAATGAAATTATCCCTCAAACAACTAAGCCGGTTTGTGCTGGCAATCACTTTGCTCATTTCATTATCATCCTGTAATAAAGAAGCTGATCTTATAGGGTTGGACACACAGCCCGGATCAGATAAATTAAATGTTGGATTTACAGATACCACAACTATTTATGCAATTACTCAAATAGATGATTCTCTTAGAACCGGATACCAATATGCTTATAATTTGCTGGGAAGCTATATTGATCCTGTTTTTGGCCCTTTCACAGCTGGATTTTGTACTCAGTTAAGGCTTTCATCAACCAATGCTTCATTTGGAACTCAGGCCGTTTTAGACTCTGTAGTGCTTTCTGTAGCCTATTCTGGAATTTATCCGGCTGTAAATGCTGCCGACAGGCCCCAGGCAGTCAATGTGAAAGTCTTTGAATTGAATGAAGATATCTATAAAGATAGTGCTTACTATGCGTTTTCATCCGTTCAATATCTTCCGACACCGCTAGCAGATAAAAACGTGATATTTAATACTACTGATAGCGTTACAATTAAGAGCGTGAAAATGCCTGCTCATTTGAGAATTCGTCTTAGCGATCAGTTTGGAAATAAACTGCTCAATGCTACTTCGACAAATTTGAGTAATAATGAAGAGTTTTTAAAGTATATGAAAGGCTTGTATTTAAAAGCAACTCAATTAAGTCCCGGAGCTGTAAATAAAGGTCATATTGCTTATTTAAGTCCTCTCTCATACCCCTCTGGGATGACCCTTTATTATAAAAAAGAGGCAACAGATACAGTTCAAAAAACGTACAGTTTTGTAATCACAGAAACTACTGCCCGTTTCAGTATGTTTGATCATGGAAACAAATACCAATATGCAAGTAATGATTTAAAAAGTCAACTTAATAAAACTACAGCAGAAGCAAGTTCAGAAACAGGGAAGAATAACGTTTATTTCCAAACTGCGGGAGGAACCAAAGTGTTCCTGAAATTTCCTTATTTTAAGGACTGGAGTGGAACCAATAAGTATGTTTTAAATCAGGCAACTTTGCGATTTAAAGCAGATATTCAGGATGCCCGTTGTGCAGAGCCCGTAAGAATTATTCTTTTTGAACCTGATTCTACAGGAGGTTTAACACCACTTCTGGATGCATCAGAAGGAGATACATATCAAGGCGGTTATTATAATTCAACTACCCGTGAATACCAGTTTAGGGTTACCAGATATTTGCAAAAATTAATTACTACCGGAAATATTAATCGTGGAATAGTTGCTGTTCTTGACAGTAGGAGAACGACTGCTAACCGTGTGGTAATTAAAGGAACTGATAAAAATGCTGCTGACAGGATTAAATTGGAGTTAATTTTTACCAAAGTCCGATAATTCTTTTATCTTTACAATTTGAATAACTCATGGGAAAAATGGGCTTATTTCTATTCAATTAATACAATGTTAAAATAAAAAATATTATGTGTGGAATTGTAGCGTATATTGGACCAAAACAAGCGTATCCTATTCTCATTAAAGGATTACAACGACTTGAATATCGAGGATATGACAGTGCAGGCATCGCATTACTAAACAGTAGTCTAAAAGTTTATAAAACCAAAGGGAAGGTCGTGGACTTGGAATACTACGTTAAAGATAAGGATATTTCAGGGACAATAGGAATTGCTCATACTCGTTGGGCCACTCATGGTGAACCCAATGATGTGAATGCACACCCTCACTTTTCTCAATCAGAAAACCTGGCATTGATTCACAATGGAATTATTGAAAATTATGCAGTTATCAAGGAAGAACTGATTCATAATGGCTATTCATTTCAGAGTAATACCGATACAGAGG
>Ga0209639_1003430_pt1 | contig 10612 bp, 12 predicted proteins | sample EPASupsiteHSE605_FD_187268 | JGI IMG/M metagenome (GOLD analysis project Ga0209639, IMG submission 187268) | Bioremediated contaminated groundwater from EPA Superfund site, New Mexico - Sample HSE6-05 (SPAdes) (version 2) | ecosystem: Environmental > Aquatic > Deep subsurface > Groundwater >...
CGTTCAGGTATCTATTATGAACGTTTAGAAGAAGAAACTAAACGATGTAGTCGTCATAAGGTTTTTTTTTAATGTCACTAAAATGCTAAGGAACACTAGTTTCGCTCATGCTTCTGGCATCCCTCTAAGCTTGATCGTGGCCAGTTCAGTTGCAAAAATTGTGGGTATTTTAAAATGGTTCTCAATATCAGGAGCCTTCAACAATTAAGGCCGCCATTTACTGGCGGCCTTAATTGTTAAACTACTATCCAATAACAAGATGAATGTAACCTATCTAAAATTGTTGCTTACATACAAACGTGAGGAATCGCAAAGGCAGACAATTAATAGATCAAAGGGTGTGTATTTTATGGAGTGGGATATTGCAGAGAGAGAATTAAGTCAATTGAAAGTCTCATCTAATGGGAAAAATGAGCTAGTTACTGTAAAGGGGGATTCAAATAAACTCAAGTGTATTGGTGTAGGGACGGACGCTGCAGTATTTCGTTTTTTGTATACGCCACAATATGCTTTCAAAGTATTTAGTAATGACAAGTTAGGAAAGTTAGAAAATGAGATTGAAGTTTATCTAAAACTAGGTCGTTCAGAGTATTTCCCTGTATATTATGGTAGAGGATTGAATTATCTAGTGATTAGTTTTGAAGAAGGAATAACTATATACGATTGTCTATTAAAAGGTATTCATATACCACAACAGGTTGTTCTGGATGTAGACAATGCAATTAACTATGGACTAAGTAAAGGACTAAACCCAAGGGATATTCATTTAAAGAACATACTCCTCCATGAAGGTAGAGCTAAACTTCTTGATGTCTCTGAGTATATGAAACCGGGAAACGATAAAAGGTGGGAATACTTAAAAGAAGGATATATGGAACATTATCACTTATTTGATGGAAAAGCCCTTCCACTGTTGCTTATTGAAACTGTACGAAAGTGGTATAATCAGACAAGACCTGAGAGCCTTAATGTTCAAGACTTTGTTAAAGCTCTTATTATTCTTTTCCGAATGGGGAGTTAGTGAATAACATGAGAGTGTCAAAGGTAAACGGAGTGGGAAAGACCACGGTGCTAAATATTTTGAGCAAACGAAAAGACTGTATTTAGAGATACTGAGTTTAAGATTGGCAATCGATCAAAGGTCGCTTTAATGGGTCCTAATGATGTGCAATGGATCATGGCTGACCTCCTCATTAACTAAAACGAAAAAGAAATCGAAACGTCAACGAAGACCGTAAATACAAAAGGCCACGCACCTGCGTGGCCTTTTGTATTAGTGAAACTATTAACTTTAATGAAAAAACTAGGGTTACCTCGCTAAATTCTGGTAAGCAAGAAAGTTATTAATAGATACGTTTTGCCCCTACATATGCGTTAGTCCAATAGGGCGTAAAGCCGTAAATAGCAATTCCCTTACTACTCGTTGCACTGATAAATTGATTGTCTCCAATATAAATGCCTACATGACTAACTTGCTTTCCTGAGGTAAGGTTAAAGAAAACCAAGTCACCTGGAATAAGATTGCTGAAACTTACTGGGGTTCCTACTCCGTATTGATCAATGCTTACACGTGGCAAGGTTATATTTTGGCTAGCAAAAACATAACGTGTAAATCCAGAGCAGTCAAAGCCTGCCGGAGTGGTACCGCCCCATTTGTAGGGAACGCCTAAGTAACTTTTGGCTGTACTTATAATTTGCTTAGTTTTTTCCTGAGTCGAAATATTTGCATTCTTTAAGGCTTCTTGTGTTTGTGGCCCGACAATTCCATCCACTAACAAATCTTTATCGCGTTGAAATTCCATAACTGCAGCCTTAGTTCTACTTCCGTAAATGCCGTCCACTGGGCCAACATCATAATTTAAGGCTTGGAGCTCTGATTGCAACATGCGAATTTCAGAACCGGTTGATCCTACATTTAATGTTGCAGCTTGGGTTACTGAAGCTGAAGCGATAATAGCTATTATTACTAATGCCATTAATATTATGCTTTTTTTCACTAGAACTGCTCCTTTCCTGTAGTTGCTACCTTGAAGGCCTCGCTTAGTGAAGTATACATGCCGACTACAGAAAAGTATAGTACAAGTTGTTGGTTCTGATACCATTTATAACTAGCTTAGGAATTTTACGCTAGATGTTATATATAGTTTGCTTTGCAAGCTTTTTTATTTTGGGGGCACTATATTATATAACTGAAATAGCTAAAGTGAGGGAGAATGACTATGCAGAAGGTTTTAGTCGCCGAAATTGGATATGAGACGACGGTTGTAAATGCCTTTGGTGATTTAAATACGGAAAATCCCAGGTTACTTGGACAAGGAATTTCTCCGACGACAGTACTTGATGGGGATATTGGAATTGGAGTAAAGTTGGCTGTTACCGATTTAGAGCAAAATATTGGGCCGGTTGGTTCTTTAGGAGAGATTCCTTTTTACGCTATAAGTTCGCTACCCACACAGAGCGCCTTTCAAGAGTTTAATGGATTTATTCTAAATGGCGAGATCTTGTCTACTCCTGAAGCAATCATGCAGGCTGCCCAACTGATTTATGAAGAAGTAGAAGATGTCATTATACTGGATGTTGGTGGTGCATCGACGAATGTATATTCGGTAACATCGGAACTATTGACGCAACGAACAGTTGAAGAAGATCTTGGAGTTACTATTAATGCTTCGACCCTAGTAAAACATATAGGTGAAAATAAAATCAAGGAGCATCATGGCCAAGAATGGGAAAAAATTTTAAACTCGAGGCCTGAGACGCCGGAAGAGATAGCCCTTAGTGCGGAGTTGACCGCAGCAGCAGTATCAATAGCGCTTCAACGGCATAGTGAACGATTTAGAAATTATAATGGGACAAAGGGTAAAGTATCGAACGTCGAGGGACAGGATTTAATGCAGATCCGGTGGATCGTGGGAACCGGTGTAGTGCTCACCCAGCTACCGAATGGACTTGATGTTATGAGGGAAAGCATTAAGGGTGTGGACGATACTTTGTTTCCTCAAGAGCACATAGCAACGTTTTTAGATAAAGATTGCATAATGGCTTCCTTAGGTGTTTTAGCACCGACCTTTCGAAAAGGGGCCTGGCAGTTATTGCGGGAATCATTCGGAGTAGAGAATTAGAAGTTGACCAGCTATTATAAGGAGTAAATTTTATAATGAATAATCAAAACAGTAAGCTATCAGTTGGTCTAGCTATGTTGTTTGAGTTAATTCTAATAGTTACTGCTATCATTAGTACTGTATCAAGACAATGGAAGAATATAACCTTGACTTTGCTCGCCATGGTATGTCTTGTTCTTCCTTTTATAACTAAAGGCATTTGTAACAAAAAGAATATAGTGCTACCTTCTAGCTTTGAGATAATAATGTTATTATTTATTTTCCTTGCACAATACTTGGGAGAAATTAAGAAATTCTATCAAATATTTTGGTGGTGGGATTTACTTCTTCACGCTATATTTGGAAGCTATTCTGTAATAATCGCCTTATATTCAATAAGGGGGATCACCAGAAAGGTACAAGATACTACTAACCAGGGATTTACCCTTTTTGCGATAATATTTGCATTCTGCTTTTCAATTGCCCTAGGAACTTTATGGGAAATGTTTGAGTACATGGGAGATTACTTATTAAATACGAATATGGTAAAGGGCGGACTTGAAGACACCTCAACCGATCTTCTTGTAAAAATTTTGGCCGCCTTTATTACAGCGATCATATATTACAACCGCAGTTTGAAAAGAAAAACTTTTTATAGTTAGAGATCTAGGTCGTATCGAATATATCTCCTTATTTAATCGATGAATAAGCAAACATTTCTATTTGCGTAACTTATAACTGTAGTACTTAGATATTACCTAAAATATGTTATAATATTTTATAAGTATGGATAAAACGCTCAAAACGCTTAAGACACTCAAGACACAGACGAACCTCTTTTGCTACGTCAACTATCAATTGATTTAGTCGTTGTAACTATTTTCATACTACGTAGAAAGGGGTTTTAGAATCGATATGAATTTGTAAATAGAAGGATACAAAACATGTTGGAGCTATATAAGAAAGGTATGATCACGAATGATATCAAAAAATATGCAAGTGCAGGTACAAAACAGTTCTGTTATTCGGGCTATGTTTGAGGAAGGAAAAAGGTTAGCAGGAATTCACGGCGTGGAAAATGTATTTGATTTTAGCCTTGGGAACCCCAATGTCGAACCACCTGAAGATGTAAAAAAGGCAATTTTAGAGATTATCAATGATGACAGTTCCATGGGTGTTCATGCGTATATGAATAACTCAGGCTATGAAGATGTGAGAGCAGCGATTGCAAAATCAATTAATGATAAATTCAGTACCACTTTTACTCAAAATAACATTATTATGACCGTTGGTGCGGCAGGTGGGTTAAACGTTATTTTCAAGACTTTACTAAACCCAAGGGATGAGGTCATTACTTTCGCACCCTTTTTCGGAGAATATAGAAGCTATGTCAAAAACTATGAGGGTGAATTAGTTGTAGTATCCCCTAATACAATTGATTTCCAGCCGAATCTAGCTGAATTTAAAGAGAAAATTACTCCTAAAACTAAAGTGGTCATCGTCAATTCTCCAAATAATCCAACAGGTGTTATTTATTCTGAAGAAACCATAATCAAGCTCTCGGAAATACTGAGAGATAAGCAAAAGGAATTTGGAACAGATATATATCTTGTTTCCGACGAACCGTATAGAGAACTTGCTTATGATCATGCTGAAGTGCCGTATCTATCAAAATATTATGCAAACACGATCATCGGATACTCTTTTAGCAAATCCCTTTCGTTACCGGGTGAAAGAATTGGCTATTTATTGATTTCGGATCAGGCTGCTGATTACGAAAATATTATTTCAGCTGCCAATATTGCCAATCGTATTCTAGGTTTTGTCAATGCACCATCATTATTCCAGCGCGTCGTTGCCAAGTGCTTAGATGCTAAGGTGGATCTTGAGGTCTATAACAGGAATCGAGAACTACTTTATAATGGACTCCTATCCTACGGTTACCAATGTATTAAACCCGAAGGTGCATTTTACATGTTTGTTAAATCCCCCATTGAGAATGATGCCGAATTCTGCAGCTTGGCCAATAAGAAAAATATCCTCATTGTTCCTGGCAGAGCCTTTGGCTGCCCCGGTTATGTTCGCATTGCCTATTGTGTTGCTTATAAAACTATTGAGAAGGCATTACCGGGTTTTAAGGCTTTAATTGAAGATGTAAAATCGGAGGGAATTCACTCCCAATTCTTAAAAGCCTAGAATTTTAAAGCATTTTAAAGCATTCCCACATAATACGTTTAAGCCTCTTGACATTATGGACAAAACAAGGTGTACCCGCAAAGATGTATTTATGAACGAAAAAGAGCAAGAAGCTAAAACCTTAACTGGTTGCTTCTTGCTCTTTTTGGGTATTGCAGGGGAACCAAAAATCCAATACTCCAACAAGAGGGTTAAAATTGGAAAAAAGAAGATCATAGCGAAATTTACAATATTAAATGAGAAGCATTGTAAATTTTGAGATGGAGAGGAGCTTAACAGTCGATGTATATTTCGTGTAGTGCAGAACGGAAAATCTTTGAGATTCCTGATGAGGGAGAAGCGATTATCGCCGGGTATTGGAGCCATGAATTGGATTTGCACTCTCAGACTGTGCTCTTAAAATGGAAGGATGGCAAGGTCAACTCCTTGCAATCGTTAGGGCATTTAGAGAGTTATCATGAAAAATCACTCCAATGGAATTCCTATTACCTTCTTCCTGGATGGTTAGATGCTCATGTGCATTTAGCTTTAGACAGCCTTGATTTTAATCAGTGTTTGGAAAATTGGGCTCAACCTTCGTTGATAGAGGATAACATCAAAAGGTTTTTACAGCGATATCTAGAGATGGGAATTGTGGCTATTCGTGATGGTGGTGACTTACCTGGCTTTTCCTGGATGGCAAAAAACAGAGTGAATGAAGGAGTCTGGTCTGGACCTAGGGTCATATCTGTGCGTGAGGCTGTGAATAGAGCGGGTATGTATGGTCGTTTTCTTGGTCGTGGCTTCAAACATCTTTTAGAGTGGCGAGAAAAGGAGATTGACTTTTTCGGCCAAGGCCTCGACCAATTCAAAGTCATTGTTACCGGAATTATTCGGTTTGATGATTTTCAGAGAGTCGGTCCAACTCAGTGGACTGTTGAGGAATTAAGAGAGTTGGTCGAGGCGGCTCATAAACGTGGAATACTTGTTATGGCTCACGCTAGTGGGGAAGAGGGGATTTCGGTAGCCATTGCTGCAGGAGTGGATTCGATTGAACACGGATATTACATGACGACCAGACAGCTTGAGTTGATGAGAGAAAAAAACATTGCTTGGGTCCCAACGGTGGCACCGATCGGAAATATTCTTAAATATCCATCCGGTAGATACTCCTCCCACGAGATTGATACTTTAAGACGGATTCTGGAGGCACAACTCTCTAGTATCCTCGAGGCCTATCGTTTAAACGTACGTTTAGGTGTTGGTACAGATGCAGGTGCTTATCAAGTACCGCACGCAGAAAGCTTGTATGATGAGTTAGACTGGATGGTTAAAGCAGGAATTCCAAGACTGGAGGTCTATCGTATGGTAACGCATGAAAATGCCCGGATCTTGGGTAGACCTGAATTGGGAAGGTTAGAAATCGGAACGCCTATGAATCAATTACAGCTCGTTAAAGACTTTAGGTAAAGGTATTATGCCTAAATGTGCCTGGTCGAGATCTTTTGAAACATAACCAAAAGCCCAACACAAAGCCTATAGATTGAATCAATCTTGAGATTATCTTGCGCTGTCATATCGAAAAAAACATTAAGCTTGGATTCAAGATCTTCTTCTGGTTTTTTGTAACAAATGAGTACTGGAACTTTTGGTAGAGGGTGTAATTCAAGCGAAATATCAGAGGAGAAACTAGTTTCCACCGGCTTTCCGTTAAAAATAAAAATCAAATCCTCAATAAGATCTGGATATGTATCAATAAGTCGCTTTAAAGGTTTCTCAAATCTTTGTTCAAAGAATGAATTCCATACTGTTTCATTACTAAGCTCCCTAAACGGAACCCATTTTCCGGAAATATCTTTTCCGGCACTGTAACTAATATAATTCAGTAAGGGGACCGTCACCCATACATTGATATGGCAGTCAGATATTACTTTCCCCTCCGAATCGATCGTGAAGTTCTTTCCAAGACACTTAATTATTAGCTTATCTCCAGAAAGCTTAGCCCCCAATCGTTTCACTGACGCAGAAAAATCAATTTTAACAATTTCTCTTTTCAATGGTTCGAGTGCTTGCTTCAGTTGATCTTCGGGAGTCGCTTGTCTGATGATTTTTCCATCAAGTTCCTCAATGATATTGTTTTCTAGATGAGGGCATTGATTGAGACGTTTTTGTCCCTTGATTACATCAGCGGCAAACGCTAGGCAGGTCGCCAGCCCACATTGTTTGCAATTTGATTTTGGCAGTAACTTATAAATTTCAATAGGATTATCTAGTTTCGACATTTAGCCGATACTCCTTCCGGAAAAATAGTTGTTTCAGTGAACTCGTTCAGCTAAAGCTGAACATCGAGGCTTCAGGTACGAAAGCCTCCGGGTGAGGGTTTCGCCGAAGCCGCCTATCCCAAAATGAACACTTCGCGGCGAAGGATGGACTCTACCCCACCCCCTCTTACAAGAAGTGGGGGTCTTGAAAACTGGATAAATAAGGACTTCATAATTCTTGTTTAAAGTAAATTCTATGTTAAATTTTGATTTCCTTCTGCAAGTTATGTGACATTGAAGGACATTACAAAACACCGCCTTATAATTGAGGTGTTTTTGTTATGGTGAGCCTCTATGTTCATGACTTTTGATAACTCTTTTACGAGAAGAGTCGAATACAAGTAAAAACTAGAGAGGTTTTCAGGAGTGATAAAAGAATGATGGATATTTCTTCTTGTTGAAGTGCGTGTTATGATAATAGAGTCAAATGCTAAGCAAAATGCTTATCGTTGAATGTAGATTTGTTCGTTATCCCCAAGAAGTAAGAGTAAATCTAGAATTCATGAGTTGATATTCAAACATAATCTGAAGAAGGAGGAGGTAAAAAATATGGAGAATTTCTTTGGTGGGCTAGGGTTCCAAGAAATAGTAATCGGAGGTTTGGGGATCCTTGCTGTGGGTTTTATTCTTAAAAAGCTATTTAAATTGGCCATTACCATAGCGGTTATTATTGCAGTTATTTACTATGGTTTACCAATACTCCAGACTGTAATGGTAAACTAAGAGGGAGGATTGATATGAATTTCATTGGTAATATAATCTGGCTTTTATTTGGGGGTATCCTTACAGCCATTGTTTGGTTTTTAGCAGGGTTATTATTGTGTGTAACAGTTATTGGCATACCTTTTGGTGTTCAATGTTTCAAGATTGCGTTGTTTGTATTGTGGCCCTTTGGAAAAGAAATTGAACTGGGACACTTTGGAGCAGGAGGATTAATTTTCAATATCATCTGGCTTGTCGTTTTCGGATGGGAATTTGCCATAGCCCATCTTGTGATAGGTGCAATATTTTGTTTAACAATTGTAGGTATACCCTTTGGACTTCAGCATTTTAAATTTGCGAAACTGGGGCTAATACCTTTCGGGGCTAAAATACTCTAGACATAATCCTAGTCCTCAGTGACATATTAAAAGGGCTTACTTCATTTTCTGAAAGGAGAGTAAATAATGATTCGCATTGGGGTTATAGGACAGTCTGGGGAAATACCTGCTCAACTGCAACAACTGGCTCAAGAAATTGGGAGAGAAATTGCTCTAAGAGGTGCAATCCTCTTAACAGGTGGTACGAATGGTGTAATGGAGTGTGCTTCAAAAGGTGCCAAAGAAGCTAATGGTCTAGTAGTAGGGATTCTGCCTGGAGATACGATGGATAGAGCGAATAAATATATAGATATCCCTATAAATACTGGATTAAGCTTTGATTACCGGAGTTTAATTCTCGTTCATTCTTCGGATGCTTTAATAATGGTGGGTGGAGGTAACGGTACACTAGGGGAATTATCCGCCGCTTACCTTAACCTTAAACCTGTCGTGATTCTTGAGCCTTCGGGGGGATGGGCTAATAGAGTGAGGACCATGGCTTATGAAGAAGCATATTTAGACGAAAGAAAAAGCACGAAACTAGATTACGCCCAGACGGTTAAAGAGGCCTTGGATATTGCCTTAAGTCGGATAAGTAACAATTAGACGAATGGTTGGTAGTTTCCACGCTAGTAGTTATACAAATATTTGGAGGGATACATAATGATGATTCGTGAACTTATTGAGAAAAACCGAACCTATCGTCGATTTTATCAGGACGTAGAGGTAAGCAGAGAGACCTTAAGAGAACTTATAGATCTTGCAAGACTTTCTTCAACGGGTGGGAATCTCCAGTCGTTGAAATTTGTATTATCACAGACGTTCGAAATAAATGAGCGTATTTTTAAAACATTAAAATGGGCTGGTTACTTAAAAGACTGGAACGGTCCACAAGAAGGGGAGAGACCTAGTGCCTATGTGGTCATGCTTCATGATCAAAGGATTAGTAAAGGTTTCTTTTGGGATCATGGGATTGCTGCTCAGAGCATCTTGTTGGGTGCTACCGAAAAAGGGTTAGGAGGATGCCAATTTAATGCTATTGACCGTGTCGCCCTAGCCCAAGAATTAAAGTTGCCTAATTATTTTGAAATATTGACTGTGATTGCTTTGGGTAAACCAAAAGAAGTGGTGGTCATAGAGAAGCTAGGTGAATCCGGAGACGTAAAATACTGGAGAGATCAACAAGGAATTCATCATGTGCCCAAACGTGCTCTAGATGACCTAATTTTCGATTTATAATCCGTATTAGCCTATTCAAAGGAGGAAAAAGAAATATTTACCTTTTACTGTTTTCCCCAGTGAACGACTTGCCGTAAAGCAGAAGCGGGTCTTCTGCTGCAAAATGTTGAGTTTGAATACCGTAACATTGTGAAAAACCCTCTCTCCGTTGAAGAACTGGCAGACTTATCTAAACTTGGGGAGGTTCCCGTTCAGAGTCTGCTAAACAAGAGGAGCAAAACGTACAAGGAGCTTGGGAAAGGACTTCAGGAATCCAACGAATTGGATGTAGCCAGTTTTCTTTCTGCAAATCCAAAAGCAATTATCCGCCCCCTAATAGCAGGGAACAACGAGCTGATTATTGGATACAAGCCAGAAGCGATGTAGTTGAAAAAACGGCAGTTCGAATTCTAATATGAACTGTGATTATTTGGTATGATTAATTCTCGTTCGAGTAATTTGCTAGAATTCGTAAAAAATTTGTTGGAAACGGAGCTTCAACCGCAATTTCACGCTGCTCAACCGGATGTGGGAAGTTTAACGAAGAGGCGTGTAAGACTTGTCCTGTTATGAGTGCTGAGCTTTTTCCGTACATCCTATCTCCGATAATTGGATGCCCAACGTAAGCTAAATGAACACGGATCTGATGTGTCCTGCCAGTGTCCAAAGTAAGTTCTAACAAGGAAGCTCCAGAAAATTTCTGAAGCGTCTTGTAATG
>Ga0209639_1003435_pt1 | contig 10601 bp, 16 predicted proteins | sample EPASupsiteHSE605_FD_187268 | JGI IMG/M metagenome (GOLD analysis project Ga0209639, IMG submission 187268) | Bioremediated contaminated groundwater from EPA Superfund site, New Mexico - Sample HSE6-05 (SPAdes) (version 2) | ecosystem: Environmental > Aquatic > Deep subsurface > Groundwater >...
CTAAGAATATAGAATTCTTATCTCTAAGAATCATCATGATATTGACGAATCTTTTGCAAAAAATCAAGAAAAAGTGACACCAAGATTTTCCTTCTATTTCGACTTTTTCCTCTATTTAAGGTACTCTTTGCGAATTCTATAAGTCTTAAGTTGATATAGATGAAGAACAATATTCAAACATTCAATTTGATATCGAAACTATGGCCGAGAAATATTATTAATTATATATGAGAAGAGATGACAGCGAAACTTTAAGGTCTATTGTTCACAATAGAACAATATAATTATATAAAGAAGAAGCTGAAAGATATATAAAGAGTCAAGGATAATATTCGAATTCCCAAAACTATTTTTGTTTCCTAATATATCTTTAGCTTCTTCCAATATGAAATCTCCTCTAGTCCAAATAGTTCTTATTTCATAATTTTCTGTTAGAAACTGATGTGATTCATACAAATCGTTATCAGATTTAAAATTTTTTTCCGAATCTTCTTCATAGTCAATATCAAATAGTAACTCTGAGTCTCCAATAAGATTACACAATTGTTCATTTAAATGATCAATTTTTAACGAATCCTGAAGAACAAAGCAGTGATCTCTTTTACTAACTCGGAACTGAATTATTCTCTCAGATATTGGTGCATCACAATATTCAATTGTATCATGACCATGTATCGAAAAGAGGAAAGTGAACAAACATCAAATAAGCCGAATTTTGGAGAAATTTATTATTTTGAAACAAGTTTTCAAGATAAATATTTGAGATCTTTAATAGCAATAATCAAATTCCAACAACTCCCCCATTATCTCCCTCTAAATATAATAAAAATTGTTTGAATGGTCTCTACAGAATCAAAAATTCTTGAATATCTCCTAATGGGTAATCAGATAATATTTCCAGATTCTTGAAAACATCTAAATCTCGAAGCAAGCTCTCCTTTTTATATGATATTGAAGGGATTTCTTTTAATTTTCCTATGTTAGAAGTATTAGTTGAGTGTGAGAGATTTTATTTTGGTTTTAAAAGAGCGAGAGTGAAAAAATGGTCAACGACATTCAAAACCTATTCGAAAAAATCTTAATTAATGAATCTTTTTTGTGCGAAGTAAAAGATATGAATTGCTATGCATCAGATGAAGAAGTAAAGCATTTTTTATTAAATTTATTCCTTGACCGGTCCCAATATCATTGACTTTCAATATTTTTAAGTCAATAAAAGATGATCATTCAGTAATTAAACAAATGTTTGAGGAATGTACAAGTTAATCAATCAACTTAAATATGATGAAAAGATAAACACTATAACTGATAATGATAACGAAAATGTTGTGACACACTGTTTTGGGATTGATTTTATTTATTATATCCACATGCATGTGGTTCTGAGATTTCTTTCAATTTATGTCCAATTTGATTAATTTGAGATAAAATCCTTTGGTCTTCCTCATCAGCCCAAAGTTTTAGGATTTTTGCCATACATTCATCAGGGATTTGGACAAGATTGTTTGGTACAATTACTTGTATTGACTCGCCTCCACAATCCATACACATTTGAATCCTTCAATTAAAACTTTCAACTAGATTATTAATGGTTTTAAGTGAGATAGCATCCCAAATATCTTGAATTGCCTTTACAAAATCTTCTTTTTTCATTATTTCTTTCTTTTTAAGAAGATTTGTAGTGAGTATGAGGATCTGTTCATTGATATGGTGAGAGTATCACCACTTGAGGATGAGAAATTTTATGAGGATGAATAATTTATTTTTTATTTTTTAAGATTTTTACCAGTCCGAAATGAGTGGTTATGCAAGTGAGATCAAAGCTGTAGAGTGGATTTTGAACCCTAATGGTGAGCGGATTTCAATCAATTGGGGTGATTTTGAGGTCTTAATGAAGACTAAACATACAAACACTAGATTACAGATATTAGATGATATATTTAATGAATCTGATGAGTATAGTGAGTGTAGTGAATATGAAGAGACGGAAGACTATAAAGGATGGTATGATGATGATTTATTTTAATTTATTTTTCAATTTTTTAGATTTTATTTACTTTCAAAATGAGTGACTATGAGGTTGCTAAGTCATTAGGTGAAGTGATAAACTGTATTAATATGTTGAGGTTGAAGGTTAATGTTGACCAAAAAGTTTGGAATTTGGTTGATTTACTTGATTGTGAAAGGAAAAAGTACTTTGATCGTTATGTTTCAGATAATAATGTGTTGGGATTTACAGTTATGGATTCATATTATTCCGAAAAGAACATGAAGGCGTTGGTTGGGTTGGCTCGTGAGATGTTCGTTAGGTTGTCACTGGTGATAATGTGATTAATTATTTTATTTTTATATTTTTTTCAATGCCGAAATGAGTCGTTATACTTTGACTGAATTATATCAAAAAGAGGCACGAGTGAATACTTATTTATGTATAATAGAGATGAATATGTATAATAGAGATGAATATGTATAATAGAGATGAATATGTATAATAGAGATGAATATATCCATATATGGGTTGCTGTGAAAAGTAAACGTGGACGTAAAATGATGCCACAGTTGAAGTTCGAAGAGTTAGACGATTGTGAAGATGAAGAATTTGAAGAGTAAATGAAATTTTTTAACTTCTAATATCTATTTTTATTTTAAAATGGAATTGCCAGAAATTAAAGCATTACCTCCAATGCCAATATTACCACCAATGGTTATCAATAACCCACATACGGTTCCTTTAGTCCAAGTAGGTACCAAGTCTAGTGTAATAGAATTTGAGTCACCTAATGAGTTTACACAATATATGCAAGATAATCCGACCAGATTTATTGCATCCAGCACACGTGTATTAAATAACACCTACATGATTCCCGGATTTGTAATCAGACAGAATAAAGAGAGAACTCAACTTACTCTATACCTGAAGTTGAAGCCAATAGATACAAAAAGCCACCTAAACAGGATATAGCCATGACTGACATGATTGTACGACTAATTGAACAAGTAGATGAACTTACAACGTTACTTAATGAGACACGTCAAGAGGTACTTAAGACACAAAAGGTTCTAAAAACAATGATTACCACATTGAATCAGCATTCTTCAATTTTGGAACGGTTTTCTTCTGTTTGAGTCTATTGATTACTGTATTTATATGTTGTAGGTTGATTACTTTCATGACACCCATTTTTATATTTATGTGAAAGCAACTATTAGGTTCAAGTTGACATAACATTTGTTTGAATTCTTGATAGTCAGTATTGGTCTGAATTGAATGATGTATTTGGGCGATCTCAACTGGTGGATATCCTGCAAATATTGTAATAGAGGTAGCTTGTGATTTGACTGGAGTTGATATACCTTGAAGCTTTTGTGTACAGAGCATAAATGATACATTAATATGTCTACATTCGAACATTAGTTTGTTTAACGGCGACTCAGGCTTTTTAAATTGTTCCTCGAAGGCAACATCATCATAGAGTACTAAGGTATGAAGTCTACGTCGACAAAAGTCACTCACATGGAGTGCATCAAATTGGGCCTCACGTTGAGTTGAATCTATATTTTTGGTAAGTTTGTCATCTATAATTTGGTTATAGAGGTGTTTGTATACTTTTAATCCACAAAGTGTTTCGAGTACTTCATCATATGACACAATAAGTATTGGGATTGACAATTTAGGTTTGATATGTTTGGTCGTTAGTTCCATTATTTGTGACACAGATCAACATGTGATGTGTTTTAAGTTTATCGAGCTTAAGTATCTCACGAAAGAAGTAGAATGTTTTACCTGTACCCTGCTTACCAAGTGCTATATTGATCGAATTGTAAAATATATTACTGTCGGGATGTATTGGGGCAATTTGGTTATCTAGTTGAGTTGTTTCATTGTCGGTCATTGATTCAATTATGTCAGCATCGACATCAAGTTCAAGTTCGCTTTGCATTTGTATGATCCAAAAATGAATTTATCTAGTATATTGGTGAACCTGGAATAAATGAGTCTTCAGTTGGGGCAATTCGGATAGTCACTTGTTGATCAAGATCTGACAATGCAGGTTGTAATTTAGGTTGCACTTGAGTTCCAAATACTATGTCGAAAATATTGATATTTGACTCAATTGTTTCATCACGTACACTCTCCACTGTGTCATAATACTTAAGTACTTCGACTGAATAATGTTCATTACCTTCTCTGAGCGGAGATAGTGCGTGAGAATAGAACTCTTTACCTTTATCACCTATCAATTGGTTATCGAATATAATCACACGGACTGTATTGAGTTGACTTATAGATTTGGCAAGGAATGATTTACGTGAGAGCTTGAGTTCAATGTGATGTGACTTAAACATACGTGTAAGTGTATTATAGTCAAGTAAGGTAAGTCCACCGTCTTGAGGTTTGTTTGGATTAAAGTTCTTGTGAACAAGTTTAATGTGTGTAACTTGAACAATAAAGTAAAATTGGTCATTAGAGAGTGAACACTTGAATGAAGGGTCAATGACTATAAATATTTGTGTTGCATCACGATAATGATTGAAAAGAATGTCGCAGAGTTGGCGCATTGTCTTACGATCGACTAAACTAGTAGTTGTCATTTGAGTTTGGATAAAAAAATAAAAGATAACTTTATTAAAGCTTCATCACAGGTAATTGAGGCATTGGGATTGTAATGGCGCCTGCAACTTGAAGTGGTACACCATTTTGATTTATGGTATAGTGTGAATCAGTAGGCATTGGTCCATCAAGCAATGGTAATCCATGTTTTAATCGGTAATTGTTTCTATAGATGAGCTTGTGACGTTCATAGGCTTCTGCTTGTTCAGGTATTTTAATAGTCTGTGAAACTTTAGTATACTTATTGTGTTTAAGTTCTTCAACAATTGAGGCAAGTCGAAAGTCTTCTTCGTCTGGGAGCATGTAGTAACGTGAGAGAAGTTCTTTAACCAAAAGTTTCCTCATAGTTGACACCTTGTTGGCGTCATTAAATTGATTCGCATTATAGATGATTTCGACTTCAACATATGGAAGTAATGAGTCAATATAGGCTGTAAGTTTATGTACTTCATCTGGATCTTCATGTATTCTTACACGTTTGGAAGTCTTGATCGGGATTGGTTGTACGGTAGGAGTTGGTGGTACCGGAATTGGTAATGCAATTGTCTGTTGTATTGGGACTGGATTGAACACACCAGATATACCTGAGTTCTGATAGACAGTTTGACCAAAAGAGGGAAGTGTGATGGGTTGATTTAAGTTACCATTCATTTTGTATAAAATTAAAAAATAAATTAAATTAAATCTCACTTTGATGAAATTAAATTTGGAATATTGAGTTCAAGTATTTGAGGTGTTTTAATTACTGTTGACTTGAATTTGAGATATGGATGACATGACCCATTTGAATGAGTCTGCATTTTGATGTGTATTGGGGACAGTGCAGTTTTATGTGTCTCTGTTTTTGACATTACTTTTTCATCTTGTGAGCTCATTGTCCTAAGTGAATAGTTTGAACCTTTGAGTACGTTACCTGAATTGAGTACCTCAAGATATGAGTTATGTGTTATGTGCTTATTTTGGTTCTTAGATACACCTTTAACTTTCAATGCTTCAACTTTACCACTATTGTTCCATGCAGTGTGACATTTGGCAGTAACACCTGAACCAGTCTTCATGTCATTTTGCTTAAGTAAGTTGAACATATATGGACCTACAACTTCTTCAGTCAACTCAATTTCAAAATTTCGAATTATTGGAGCAAAGTTAACACACTTTTGAATCTTATGTGAGGGAATGAAGCCCTTAAGTTTAACAATAAATTAATTTAGCTGACTCAGTATAACGATCCATATTATAAAGTACATGAAGTGCTTCAGATAAATTGACATCTTCCATGTTTTTAATTATGTACCCAGGCATAAACATCTTTCCACCAGTATATTTAATAAATGGATGTTTCTCAGAACTAAATGCATGTGGATATAATGAATTGAAATCAATTCCAAAACAATGTGTCACAACATTATTAGTATCATAATCAGTTATAGTATTAGTTTTCTCATCATACTTGAATTTGTTAATCAATGTAGACCCTTTAATGTTAACTCTATGGTGTACATTGGCAAGCCCACCAGTTATTCCATCACGAATTATTTGATATGCTTTCTCATGAAATTGATCTAATGTAAATGGAAGGCCTCTACTCAATGCAAATCGTTTAATGTTAATCTCAAACTTCACTTTTGCTCATCCTTATCAGATTTACGACAATAACAATCCAAACAACATGGTCTACAGTTATGTAGTGTATGTCCGATGGAATTGTCTATCCGATCAAGTGTTGGATAATGTTATGAATGAGAGCCAGCTGTAAATCGTTGACCACAAATGTAACAAACACCTTCTTCAAACATTTGTTTAACAACTTGATAGTCCAATGTAGATACATTATTTGAAATATCACGACCCTTATCTTTATCTTGTTTACGATATTGATATGCACGTTCCTTCCAGTCATTAAATGATAACTTATATAGGGGTTCACGTTTAAGTTCATAGGCTCCATTGATTGAGAAATCTTTATATGAGAACCTATATTTACAGAGATCTGCATATTTAGACAATGATAATTGTTGTAACATATCAATACCAAATTTTGTCCAAAAGTTAATTAAGAAATTGAGTGCTGGAATCATTATCTCTACATCTTTGTTATTATAATATTCAGGGAATGACCAATGTGAACCTAACTCCTTAAGATCACTACAGTATTGGTTATATGCAACTTCAGGAATTGAACCTTGCTTAAGTGTAGAAAAGAACTTAGTAATCGGTAATGGTTCACCAGACTTCATTAGATCGACGATGGTCTCACTTGTGACGGCTTCATATGGAAAACAACCTTTATCACCCATTGAACTACCACCTAAGTCTTTAGCAAAGCTATCTAATGTACCACCTGCAACAAAATTACGTGCATCAAGTAAAAGTATCGTGGTCTGATTTGAAACAACGGTCACAGATTTGAAACTTGTGGATGAACCTATCATTCCCATAACTTTGGCAAACTTAGCAAGATAATTGATGAACAAATTCATATCAAACTTTGCACTATTGAACCCAAGAACTCTACATTGCTTATATTGAACCAAATCTGAAAATTCAGCCATATATTGATGATCTTGAACATTATCAATGTTAACAATAGATGTTTCTTGGAAAAGTTTATTAATGAAATGTTCCATAAAATCATCACCGTGTGAATTAAGTGAGAAATGATAAGTAAATATTCCATCTCTTCTATGTGAACACATTGAGACACTCATAGGAGTCAATCTAGACAGAATAGTTGTAGACTTACCTGAGGCAACATTCACTGGACACTCATAAGTTTCAAAATCATAAGTAATATAATATCTAGTTGGTGTATAACGTACTCCATGCTCCCCTAATGGATTCCCAAAGGTGTCCGTAACTCCATGAATAATCATTGTCTTAAGTACTGGCTCAAATGGGACAAAAGGTTGTGAAACAGAATCTAACTTAACTTGTCTAGTCAACTTACCATCACACTTCTTAATGTGATTTTCATAATCTCTCTTAGCATTCCAATGCTTATCTCTCATATTGAAACCTCTTCCACATTTTGAACAAAATTGATGTCCAGTAACCTCATCAGTATTTTTAATAAAGACCACGTGAGCAACAATATCATTTGAACTAGGATAAGTAACTGTCCTAATACAGATATTAAAGAAAGGAAACTCATCATTAACAATAATTGTATCACCTGGGACATAACTTGTACCTGTATAATCGAAAATACGGATGTTAACTCTCTCACGGTTACAAAAGTCTTCACCTTCAAGTGCTAACTGAAATCTCTTATAATTCTTAATGAACATATCCCTCGCGTTAGCATCAACATTATAATATTGACAAGCAAGATCATGAGTTGCCTTCCATTGTCCTATTCTCTTCTTCTGTTTAGCAGATTCAAAATCCTTATATGCAAAATAAGCTCCCCAGAAACAAAAGTTATCCGGATTATCATAATTAAACACAGATTGTTTCCTATCAAACATCTCTAATCCACGAATCTTACCAGCTAATGTAAAATGAAGTCTATATGAAACAAACTTAATCTCAAACAGTGCAACAAGTGAATTACAAGACTTAGTAGCCCTAATATCATTATCAAATAAATCCAATATAGCCTTCTTGATAGCTTGCTTAGTCAAAATTAGATCATCCTTTCCACGAATCAAAATTGGTGGACATTCAGTTATTCGGTTACTTGCATACCTAATATCGAACTTATACTCATCTTCACCTGGATTAACTTGTAATCTCATCAATGTCTCATGAAAAGTCTCAACTTTAACCGCTTCTGCTGATACATTACGGTTCTTTTCAACTCTCTTATGAATTGACCAAAATGAAAATGTAAACTTAAATGTATCTTGACCAGCACTCTTAACTTCATCTTGAAAGAATCGATCCACAGCCTCAATCATACTACTATACTCTCGAACTCTTAAGTTCCTCTCCCATTGTGGTGCTTCAGGACCAGGATGTACACTATACTCAGGTTTCTCAATATTCTTCAGGTGTGATGTAACCAAATTACCCGTCTCGCGGAATGTTTGATAATCATTAAGGTCTTCAAACATCCAGAAGTCCATTTCAGATCCATCCCAACTACCTGGAAATCCACCCACAGGATTCTTAGTAAAATCTTTATCAGACATCATATCTACCTTCTGTTGAAAGTAATAGTTAGGATCACGATTCAATAACTTAATTATCTCTTTAACATTCACCGAGCTACGTCTCTTTTCCAAATGAAGATTTCTCTCCTCACGTAACTTTTCACGAAATAACTGATGTATCTGAACTTTAATCTCTTTATCTGCTTTCCTACGAAATTTCTGATCATACATGAGCTCATCAACATTGTAGTAAGGATCTCTCTCAGGCACTGCAAACTCGTTTTCATCTTCAGGCACTGGCTCATAATACTCTCTCAAGCGCCCAATAATTATCTCAGGTGAAACTCTCTTAACTGACATTTTTCAAATCCACCACCTAATTTTGGAACTTCAACTTCCTTTGTAACTGTATACGGCCTACTCGCAAGCTCATTATAAATCAAAAATCCAACAATTTGATTGATCTTAGTACCTGCACTGGCATCTGAGTACCTATCCAACCCCATTAATGCCAACATTTGGTTCAATTCATCATGTGAAACACTCATCCATTCACCCGGTGTGAGCTCAGACTTCATGGGAGGCAATACAAAACCTGTTTCCATTTCAGCCTGGCAAAAAAATTCAAAAAGTGATTCTCGAGAAAAATCAAAAAATTCTCATCACTTTATACTAGAAAGTGCCTTGATTTAACCCCTCCAAACCAAGTCAGAAAACTTATTTGCAAAAGCTGCCAAATTGAAGAAAACCCTTGATTTGCGACTCAAAAGATAGAGAGAATCCAACCTATACAAACACCCTTGATTTTAGCTCTAAAAGCCTGGCACTTCTGAATCGGCAAACCCCGTCACCCTATACTACTCTCGTTATAATCCCCCATTCTTATCCAACTCCAAGATGAATCGGCTTTTATTCAAATCTGCACATATCACTAAAATAAATGGGAAGATGTACCAATTTTTCATTCGAGAACCTGTTATATTCTATTATTTCCAACATTTAATCGATTTTTAATCTCACGAAAAGGCAGATTATCAACTATTGAGAAATGGATGATCCTCTGATCGATCTTTTTTCATTTCAACTGTATTTTTTGAAGTGTTCCACCTCCACATTCAAGTTATCCATGATTAATATGCATGGAGCAAGAGAATTGCCAAGTTTTTGTCTTCTCTTTTCAATATATGGCACTAAACAATTAGTAATCCAGTCCATGATAAGGAGGAGAAGAATTGGACAAACTCCAATTTTTTTCATTAGAGTTCTCTTTCTTTTGTACTTCATATAACTGAAAAATTGAAAAGTCTAATAATGTTGTTATTTGATCAACAGTCAGGCTAATGAAACATTTTCTTAGGAAAATAAGTTGCTCTTCTAAAGAAGCAAGTGATCTAAACTCAGATCCGAGAATAAATCGCTTTAAATCAGAAAATATTTTTTTTGGAAGCTTTTAGCCATTATCAAGAATGTTTATCATAGGGATTGCAAAAGTGTTCTCCATTATTATTTGTGAACAGTTTCCAATGGAAAATTTAATTTTAAAATGAATATAACTTAGCATAGTTATATTAATCAAGGAGTAATTTGAAACATTATAATTATATGACAATGATTATACTATTCATTTGTATGTGATCATAATAAATTTTGAACAATTTCAAAAATTCGAAAATCCCTCGAAACTCATCCAAAACTTAATAAATTTCACTTTTGACACTACAAATATATTCTCCTCTATCTATTTATCCATATAAGGAAGAAAAAGATCGGTACTCTTGAACGAGTGTAGACTTTTTCATAAGAGCTCTCAAAAAGTGAAAGCAGCCTCACAAATTATTAAAAAAAATGATTTTTTTGTGTTTTATATAAGGATAGAAACTTGATTTAAACTTGAA
>Ga0209639_1003436_pt1 | contig 10600 bp, 9 predicted proteins | sample EPASupsiteHSE605_FD_187268 | JGI IMG/M metagenome (GOLD analysis project Ga0209639, IMG submission 187268) | Bioremediated contaminated groundwater from EPA Superfund site, New Mexico - Sample HSE6-05 (SPAdes) (version 2) | ecosystem: Environmental > Aquatic > Deep subsurface > Groundwater >...
TATATTTAGCCCTTGGTTCTCCTACTTTCCCTTCGATGGAAGACATCAGTGCCGTGGACTCGCCGCAAACGAATGCGCCACCGCCCCTGACAATCTGGATGTCAAAATGAAATCCGCTGTCTAGAATGTTTTCACCAAGAAAACCGGCTGCTTTTGCCTTTTCAATGGCAACAGACATGTTCTCAACCGCTAGGCAGTACTCATCCCGAATGTAGACAAACCCTGTATGCGAACCTAGGGCATAGGCACAAATGACCATACCCTCAATAATACTGTGCGGGTCACCCTCCATGATGCTCCGGTCCATAAAGGCCCCCGGGTCTCCTTCGTCACCGTTGCAAAGGACATACTTGGGGGAACTCTTGTAACCTGCACACTGTTTCCACTTGCGCCCGGTGGGAAAACCAGCCCCACCTCTTCCTCTTAACCCGGACTTAACCACTTCTTCGATGATTCCTTCAGGAGTCATGCTAAACAGGGCTTTTTTGAAAGCCTCGTAGCCACCACTTTGAATGTAATCATTGATGTCTGCCGGATCAATTTCACCGGTATTTCTCAGCGCTATCTTCATCTGGCGCTTGTAAAACTCATTTTCTTTGTGGGATTTGAAACGCTTACCGGTTAAGCTGTCAAGGTACAAAAGTCTGTTGATAACCTCGTTGTGCAGAATGGTTTTTTCAACTATTTCTTCAACATCGCTTTCTTTGACGTTGAAATAGGAAATCTCTTCGGGCATGATCTTGATAATTGGTCCCTTTTCACATAAACCATTGCAGCCGGTGGTTTTAATCATTGTCTCAACAGCAACATCGATACCGGTCTCAGTAATCAATTTTTGTAGCTTGTGGTAGATCGCCAGGCTGTTATTGGCTAGGCAGCCTGTCCCACAACAGATTAAGATCGTTCGTTTATACTTGCTATTTTCACTCATAGCACGCACCCCCGTATTCGTTCACAATATCCCGTGCTTTGGAGGGGGTAACCTTGCCGTAATACTTTTCATTGACGACCATGGCCGGGGCCATGGCACAGGAACCCAGGCAGTTTACCGTTTCAAGGGAAAACTTTCCGTCCCTGGTGGTTTCCCCGGGCTTGATTTTAAGAATCTTGCTCAATTCATCAACAATTACCATGGAAGACCGGATATGACACGCTGTGCCGTCGCAGACTCTTATGACATGCTCTCCTTTGGGTTGCAGACTTAATGACTTGTAAAACGTAGCCATACTGTAGAGCTTGTTCAGCGGAATACCGAGGTGTGCGGAAAGCAAGGGCATAGACTCTCTTGGGATATATTTAAATTCTTTTTGAATGTCCTGGAGCATGGCCAGCGTAAACCTCTGTTCGTTGGGGTAGCTGCCCATAACCTCCTGGGTATATGAAAATATTTTTTCTTCTTTTTCCGGCACCATCGTTCTCATCCTTTCGTTAAGTCATCCGGCATATGACAGACAGGCACTGTTACCCTCCGGCGACTACCGGGAAAATGGAGATCTCGTCAGCTTCGCCGAGCTGTGTAGCCAACCCGGCCAGGTGCGCTACATGCCTCCCGTTCACCAGGATAATAATCTCCGGGCCAAGGTTTTCTCCCTGGAACACCTTGGCCCGGAATTTTTTACCGTATTGACCGGACAATTTTTCCAACAACTCTTTGAGCGTTTGACAGTGCTCACAATAGGTTTCTTTCGTCCCGGTGTATTCTCTGATGTAGGCAAAGAACATCACCTTCACAAGCATCACCTCAACTATTAATCAGGAAACATGATTTGTCATACACCCACATTGTTTGCCTTGAGCTGGTTTGATGTAGGTGCGATTTCAATCGCACAAAACTGCGAAGCAGTTTAAGGGATTTCTACTGCATTCCTCACGGTTCTGTGAGAATGAATTCGCACCTACATTGGGCGCATCTTCTATGTTCACATGAACGAAGCTGCAAGTTGCCGACAGTTTTCCGCGACAACTTGCAGATCAAACATCAAATAGCATCTTTCTTTATTTAAATGGAGAGTTCTTTTAATTTTTCCTCAGTTGGTACACCTTCAGCGTCCCAACCTCTTAAAGCGTAATATTCGGGCAGCATGACACCCAGTTCGGCTACTTTCCCTTTAGCCGGGCCTTTTTTAACCTGTTCTTTTAACAGCCTGTCGGGCAGGGTATCGTCTGCTTTAGTAAAGCCCGCCTTGAGGTTGAAAAGCTTTTCAAGATTCCAGATACGCTCGCCAATCTTGAGGATTTCCTCGTCGGAGCAATCCCAGCCAACAGCTGTCCTAAGCATTGAGGAAATCTCAGGCAGGCCGATAGCGAAGGTGGTAAACAGGCAGATCCCTACTGAATCGACTACTGCCGTTAAGTCCTGGAATATTTTCACCCACATAGCTTTATCAGTAGTAACCAGCGGGTCAAGTTTCTGGGGTATACCCAGGATTTCCGGGGCAGTCATATAGCCTCTAACGTGACACCCGCCGCGGTTGGTTGTCGCATATTGCAGACCCATACCCTGCAAGCCCCTACCGTCGTAGGCTGGCATTTCCTGTTTTTTAACACTCATGGACAGCTCCGGGTGACCGTACATCGAAGCCATCCGGAAGGAGCCTTCGGCCATTTTATCACCAAAGCCTTCTCTTAAAGCGGTCATTTTGGTGAATTCTACGATAGCTTCCGCATCACCGAACGCCAGGTCTCTACCCAGTTCTTCCCGCGTTAGAATGCCTTTATCATACATTTCCATAGCGCAGGCAATCGTCGATCCCATGGTGATAGGATCAAACCCCATTTCGTTGCAGATGAAGCTTGCTTTACAGATGGCCGCCAGGTCTTTAACCCCGCAGTCGGCGCCTAAGGACCAACCAGCCTCATATTCAGGGCCTTCTCCGGAGCTTTTAAATTTTCCATCCGGGATCCTGGTCACCCGGCCACAGCCGATGGAACAGCCAAAGCAGCCCTTATTGCGTACGAGGTATTTATCGGCTAACGTTTCGCCGCCGGTTTCATTGGCATGTTCGAAAGAACTTTCCTCCCAGTTTTTTGTGGGAAGGGCTCCGGATTGGTTCAAAATATTAACAAGTATTTCTGTTCCGTAAGCCGCCAGGCCGGCGCCTGTAACTGGGTTGGCCTTCATCTTTCCCCTGGCGTCCAAACAAGCCTGTAAAAACTCCTCCGGTGCGGCTACCTGGAGGGATTTTGTACCACGGGCCACCACTGCTTTGAGGTTCTTCGAACCCATTACAGCCCCCAGACCGGATCTCCCAGCCGCCCGGTGCTTGTCATTCATGACGCCGGCAAACCTGACCAGGTTTTCTCCCGCAGGCCCGATGCAAGCGACCCTGGCGTCTTCGGAAGTTTCTATAAGCAGTTCATCCGTTGTTTCAAAAACGGTTTTTCCCCACAAGTGCTCCGCGCTTTTCAATGTTACTTCATCATCATTGATGTACAGGTAAACCGGCTTTTCCGCCTTGCCTTCAAAAATAATCCCATCATAGCCGGCAAACTTTAATTCGGGACCGAAGTGACCGCCGGAATTGGACGCACCGATGGTGCCGGTCAAAGGCGCTTTAGTAATCACCTCGTATCTTCCCGGACATGTGGCCATGGTTCCGGCCAAAGGGCCGGTCATGAAAATAAGCTTATTCTCCGGGCTGAAGGGCTCTACATTGGGGTCGACTTCATCTGTAAAGATCTTGGTACCCAAGCCGCGTCCACCCAGATAAAGGTCGGCGTCACGCTTGTTTAATGCTTCTTTTTTAATTGACCCATTAGTTAAATTGACGCGAAGTAATACTCCTGTCCAACCAAACATTATTCAGCCACCTCCCCGAATACTTCCTTGAATTTTTCGGCGATAATTTTCTTTTTATTTAAGTTGGTTGAGGTCGCTTCCTTGTATTGAATGGCTTCCGAAGGACAAATACTGGCGCATTTAGGTTCTCCGCCACAAAGGTCACACTTCACCATTTTTCTCTCTTTGGCATTGTAGATGATGTTTCCCAGCGGGCAAGCGCTAATGCACATCTTGCAGCCGATGCATTTATCGTCGTTGAGCACGACAGCGCCTGTGTTCTTAAACTCTATCGCGCCAACAGGGCATACCTTCATACAAGACGGGTTTTCACACTGCATACACATCATCGGTACAGCTATTGCAGCCTCCTCATAGGCTAAAACGGTAACCGCCGCATGTTTGGGGTCGAATTCATTAGTCTTGTTAAATGAGCAGATTATTTCGCAACTTCTACAACCAAGACACTTTTCAGGTGAAATCATTAGAATCTTGCTCATGTCTCTTCCTGGACGTCATACTAATATGGCGCCAGTTTACACCTCCTTCGTTGATTTTATTGCCCTAGTTTCTTTCCTGGATTTAGATGAGTTACAGATGCTACTTTTTTAGGATTATCGGTCCCGTATGGCCATGTATTCCGAACCCAAACCCGAAATAAAAACTTTAATCAGCCAAGTGCTCCCATTTGCCACCACCTCCATGCGAATTATTTTTGCGGTAATCAGTAGAGAGTGTCTTTTCCCATGCTATATTTTTTATTCCTACAGTATTGCTATTTCCGTACAGGTCTTCAAATTAAATTCTAATTGCTGTCAACATATATTGTCAACGAATATTTTACATGCAAATAAATTGCTAGCCGATTACATAATTCAAAGAATCCCACTTCTATAAGTGGGAGTTCAACTTTTTTGCTGCGGTGGGGGTAGAGTCCCCCACCGCAGTCTCGATGTTCAGCTTAAGCTGGACGAGTTCACCATGCCCTTTAAGCTCTCTTATTTCATTCTAGCTCTTCATCCCACATACAAAGCGTTTGGTCTCTAATAAGCATGGAATTGCTATACTCAGTTATGGATATTACTTTGCTCCTCAATTATTTCCAGTAATGCTGGCAGTAGTTCTTTTACATCAGCTACCACACCATAATCGGATATCTGGAAAACAGGCGCATTAGAGTTGTTATTGACGTTAATCACGATGCCACTGTCTTTGATACCCACAACATGGTGGGTCGCGCCTGAAACTCCGAAACCGATGTATACTTTGGGACGAATAGTTTTTCCACTAACACCGATAAGCTCGTGTTCACCCTTGGCCCACCCTTCATCAAGGGCCGGCCTGGTGCAACCTACCGCTCCATTCAGCCCCTGGGCGAGTTTTTCAAGGAGTTGCCAAACTTCGGCACTACCTACACCCCATCCTCCGGCTAGCACGATTTCAGCCCCTTCCAGGGGCAAACCGCTAAGGTTTTCCTGCACTACCATCAAGGCCTTCAGAGGTGACTCGTAATGCTCTAACCCTGCAGCTGACGCCTCAATTATTTCACCCTGCCGCGCAGGATCTTTATCCGGCTTTTTAAACACCCCCGGCTTAATGCTGGCAACTATTGGTCGTGTCTGGGGACAAAGGATTTCACCCAGAACCCGTCCACCAAAAGCTGGAGTCACCTGAACAAATTCTCCCTGCTCATCAAAATATAAATCAACACTGTGAGCCGCAACGCCTGTACCCAGTTTAGCCCCCACGGTAGCTGAAAATTCGCTGGAGCTGTAAGAAGCGCTAAAAAGAACGATGCCGGGATTATACTTCCGGATTAAGTTTTCAAGCACCAGGGCGTAGATATCGTTTTGATATAACGATAGTCGAGGGTCGTCGATTAGAATTACACGGTCGGCTCCATAGGTGATAAGATCATTCGCCATTGCCACGATACCGCTTCCCATGACCACGACAGTAACCGGAAAACCGTCCTTTACCGCCAGTTCTCTGGCTTTACCTAAAAGTTCAAAGGAGACTTCCTTAAGATTTCCTTTGACTTGCTCTGCAATAACCCAAATCTCACCATTTTGTATCTTCAAATCGTCCACCCCCTTAGTTAAGAACACCCGCTGTATGCAGGATTTCAAGTATTTTTCCGGCCTTCTCTTCCAAGTCACCATCAATCATCTCAACCTTACGCTCATTGGGTGGGGTTTTCAAACTTCCAGGTTGGGTTAGCGAGCCGGCTAGACCTACATCATCAGCTTCTAGCTGTAAATCTTTTAGACCCCAGACTGTATACGGCTTTCCCTGAGCTTTTACTACACCCATCAACGAAACGTAGCGCGGGGTATTTATCTCTTTGCCGACTCCCAGGACCATGGGCAGGCGCCCCTCATATACCATGTACCCGTTTTCAATTTTGGTTTTCATCTTGAGGATGTCCCCTTCCGTTACCATGGCTATCACATGGTTTAGGTGAGGAAGCCCCATCAGTTCACCCAACTGGGAAGGGACATGGGATGTTCCCCCATCAACGCTTTCCGACCCGGTTATGATAAGATTGAAAAACCCAAGCTTGTTTAACCCTGCCGCCAGTGTCTTTGCCGTTGCATATGTATCAGCGCCTGCAAAGGCACGGTCACTTAACAGATAAGCCTCATCAACACCCATAGCCAATCCTTCTTTAAGTATTTCTTTTGCTTCGGGAGGGGCCATGCTTATCAGAATAATTTTCGCCCCGTACAACTCCTTAAGCTGCATGGCGGTCTCAATTGCATTCTTGTCAGAAGGATTAATTGCCATTGGAATCTTATTTCGTTCGAGCAGTTTTGTTTTTGGATTAATGGTAATTTTATCGTAAAATTTAGGATCTGGAACAGGCTTGACACAAACTGCAATATTCATTATGAGAATCCTCCCGTTGGCAATCATTTTGACTGTAAAGACTAATTCAAGCTACCTGTTACTTATTTAACTCGTTGCCGGCTATAATTATTTGCATAATTTGAGATGTCCCACCTGAAGGTATTGAGGCCACAGCATCTCTCAGGTATCGGCCAACCGGATAATCAGCTATTACTCCATAACCACCCATCAGATCGATGGTCCGTTTAGCTGCATTGATTGACGCTTCTGTCGTATAGTATTTGGCCATAGATATCTCAGGTACGCAGGGTAGTCCTGCATCTTTCATACCGACAGCATTGTAGGTAAGCAGTCGCCCTGCCTCGTAATCAATGCGATTTTGGGCGATAATAAATTGAATATTTATCAATTTGGATAAAGGTTTGCCGTAAATTATTCTTTCCTTGGCAAACTTCACGGAATCCTCCAGGCAGGCCCGTAAAATGCCTAAACCTATAGCGGCCATGCCGGAACGCCCCACTTCGCTGATCGAACCTAGACCAATCTTAGCGCCGTCACCAGGCTTTCCAAGTAAATTATTTACAGGAACCTTAACGTTGTCCAGGATCACTTCACCCATATCAGAACCCTTTAGACCTATCTTTTTTTCTTTACGGCCGGGCTTACAACCAGGAGTATTTTCGTCAATTACAAATACAGACATCCTGGGTCGGCCTTTTTCGTCCTCTCCCGTACGAGTTAACACTACATTGATGTCGGCACAATGCGAGTTGGTAATGAAACACTTGCGTCCATTTAAAATCCAATAGCCATCTACTAGCTGACCGGTAGATTTTGTCCCGGCAAAATCTGATCCGCCTCCCGGCTCGGTTACTGAAAGGCCTGAAATGGTTCCAGAACATAATTTGGGCAGATATTTTTGCTTTTGCTCTTCATTACCCCATGTTAAAATAGCATACACCCCCAGGTGATGGGTCATCAGGGCTAAAGCAAAACCAGCTGAATGACGGGCAATTTCCTCTAAAATAATCGCTCTTTCCGTGTAGCCCAGACCGACACCATGGTAACATTCAGGAACAAATACACCATTGTAACCTAATTGGGCGGTCATTCTCAGCAGCTCAACTGGACAGGTATCTTCTTCATCAATTTTGCTTGCAATAGGGGCAAGCTCTTTTTCAACAAAGTCCCTTACAAACTTCCTTAATTGTTCCTGCTGCTCGGTAAATTTTAACATTTCAGACCTCCTCGTTTTCTACGTTTTGAATTAAGAATTTTGAATTATCTTCATTTTCAATTTTATTCTAATTTAGGTAATTTAGTTTGTCAACAAGTATTTAATGCGCAAAACATTTTATCTAATTGCAAGGAAGCTTTTCAAGATCGTGTTTTGACAAGCGGAGAGATTACACGAAGCGCAGAGTTTGCCCAGCCTCAGGGCGAATGACTCATGCGATTATATTGGCCGAACATTAGCCGCGTTGTAAGCCAACAAGTCGACAGAGAAGAAGTCGTTTTGGATGAAAACTGTATGTATTTTGGAAGGAAGTTGAAATAAAGAAACATAATCTGTTAAACTAAGATAAACAGCGGGTTGCAATAACGGAGGACTTTATGGAATACAGGCTATTGGGAAGAACAGGTCTGAAAGTTTCAGTGATCGGATTTGGCGGTATACCAATCCAGCGGGTCTCGGATGGTGAGGTGGGTTCCATACTTCACAGGGCACTGGATCTGGGTATCAATTTTTTTGATACAGCCCGGGGTTATACCGACAGTGAAGCAAAGCTGGGCTCAGTGTTACACCAACGTAGAAATGAAGCAATCATTGCCACAAAGTCAATGGCCAGGACTGCTAAGGATATGTCCTCGGATATCATGGCCAGCCTGAAGGCCATGCGTGTTGACTATATCGACTTGTATCAGATGCATAACATCAAGAATAAAGCTGCCCTGGAAAAGGTCTTAAGCCCCGGTGGAGCCTTGGCTGCTTTACAGCAAGCCAAGGAAGCGGGGTTGATCAGGCACATTGGTATTACCGGGCACATTAAGGATTTTTTACTGGAAACCCTGCAAATTCCTGAAATTGAAACCGTCCAGTTTCCTTTCAATCCCGTGGAAGCAAACGGTGTGCGGGAACTGCTGGAGCTGGCCGGGCAAACCGAAACCGGTGTGATTGTCATGAAGCCACTGGCCGGTGGGGCTTTCAGCAACACCAGCCTAGCACTGCGTTTTGTGTTGGAACATCCTGTTTCCACGGTGATCCCGGGTATGGATTCACTACAGCAGTTAGAAGACAATGTCAAGGCCGGGCTTAACCAGTTGCCTCTTTCTGCGCAGGAAAGGATGCAACTGGAGGAAGAGGTTGGCCAACTGGGCGCTGTTTTCTGTAGGAGATGCGAGTACTGCCGGCCCTGCCGGCTGGGCATCGACATACCGTCGGTGTTTTTATTGGACGGCTATTACCGCAGGTATAATTTGCAAGGATGGGCCCGGGAGCGCTACCGTGGTTTAAAAGCAACTGCGGAGCAATGTATTGGTTGCGGTGAGTGCGAGGAGAAGTGTCCCTACAACCTGCCCATCCGCAAGATGCTGGCGGAGGCTTCAGGGAGACTGGCCTAAGCTAGCTGATGCTCGAGAGTGTTATTTTTAGATTAGTAACTGGTTCTAACAAAAATTTTATCTTTTGGTCACTAAGTGTAAATCGGTGTCTTCGCACATGACTTTATAGAAATGCATTATATATATGGGATTAGTATAAATTCTTTAAATTTCTTCGCAGTACAAGTGCAATTGAAACAAACCTACATCAAAACCAGCTCAGGGAATACAATGTAGTTATAACTCTTGGAGATTATTTAGGAGGTTAATTTTGGAGCAGGGCCAATTAAAGGTTTTACGAGCTTGGTTTGACGGCTATGTGAGAGGTTACTACAGTGATGATGCCGATCTGCAGGTTGGTGTGCGGCTGAAGGAAGAACACACCTACAGGGTGTGCCGGTTGATCCTTCAGATCGGGCGCAGTTTACAGCTTACGGCAGAAGACCTGGACCTGGCTGAGGCCGTGGCTTTGTTTCATGACCTCGGACGTTTCAAGCAGTATGTCCAGTATCGCACCTTTAACGACCGGCGCTCGGAAAACCATGCTCTACTTGGCTTGCAAGAACTGGAGCGAGTCGCGGCCCTGCGTGCCCTGCCGGAACCAGAGCGGCGCATCATTAAAACAGCGGTTGAACACCATAATGCCTGCGAATTGCCCGGAACCCTGCAGGGCCGGGAGTTGTTGTATTTACGCCTGATCAGGGACGCGGACAAACTGGATGTCCTGGAGATGACTGTGCAATATTTAACCAGCCCGAGTGAGGCGCTAAAGCCCGTACTGGGGTCGAATCTTGCCGACAAAGGTGAATGTTCACGGGTTCTGGTTGAGAATCTGCTGCACCAAAGAAAATGTTACTATGATGACGTAAAAACTCTTAACGACCGGAAGCTGCTCCTCCTCTCGTGGCATTACGATCTTAATTTCCCCTACTCACTGGCGGAGGCAGCCAGAAAAGGCTATATTAAAAAGATCATAGACAGCCTGCCGGATACGGAAGTCATCCGTTCGATTGACAGCTGCCTGCAGAACTACCTGATGGACAGGGTCCCAAAATAATCTTCGAGCAGGCAGAAGTAAAGTTTATAAAAAATTATATGTTTCATATGGTCCAGATGGCTGTATAATGGATACGATGCCCTTGTAGCAGCAGATGCCGGACGGGGCAGAATATATAAAGATATTGCTATAACTTGGGAGGCGGCACACAAAAATGGATATATTTGAGTCTATCGGGAACACCCCGCTTGTTGAGTTGAAATCACTAACCAATGGTTCCAAGGTCAAGATATTAGGTAAACTGGAGGGCTGTAATCCGGGTGGTTCGATTAAAGACCGTACGGCCTATTACTTGATTAAAAAAGCGGAGGAAG
>Ga0209639_1003446_pt1 | contig 10566 bp, 10 predicted proteins | sample EPASupsiteHSE605_FD_187268 | JGI IMG/M metagenome (GOLD analysis project Ga0209639, IMG submission 187268) | Bioremediated contaminated groundwater from EPA Superfund site, New Mexico - Sample HSE6-05 (SPAdes) (version 2) | ecosystem: Environmental > Aquatic > Deep subsurface > Groundwater >...
TCAACCAAAAGCAACAAAATGATCGTGAGTTGTGGTATATGATTGATAGTTCGTTTATGACTACATTGCCCGACACCTGGGCCATCAATCAACGCTATATTTTGCTGTCAATCAATAATTGGGATCAGGAATATCAACGGGTCTTTCTTGGAGGATTAACGTGTGATAGTCAGGACTTTTACAATGCAGAGGCACATTCAAATGCAGTTTTCTTACCTAAATACAATAATGATGAAGTTCAGTATATCGGATTTTTCCATACTGGAGCTTATCAGGAATCACTGGGCGGATATGGAGGCATTCAGCACTGTTTAACACCCGCACCCAAGCATATTATCATCGATATTGACGAAGAAGGTGAATACTTTACCAAACTATTTGCGAAAGAGCAAAGCCATAAATCGATGCTGAAGATATTAGGATATTAAACATATTTCAGATAAAGAAATAAATTATTAAAAATCTTTTTAGTCTTTCAGCATCGGGCAATATAGCCCCCAGAAAAATAGTACTTTAAAAAGTTATCATATAAGAGATAGCTGCAGATCAGCATGATTCAATACCGAAGAGTGTGTTATGAATGATATGCTTCTTCGAGTGCTTTAATATTCATCTTTTTCATCTGTAACATAGCTTGTGTTACATTGGACGATTTTATCGGATCAGGATCGTTGATCATATTTTCTAATCTGGAAGGAATAATTTGCCAGGAAACCCCGAATTTATCTTTTAGCCATCCACACATTTGTTCTTCTCCGTCTTTAGAAAGCTTTTCCCATAAGAAGTCAATTTCTTCCTGTGTTTCACAGTTTATAAACAGCGAAATTCCTTCACTGAAATGGAAATAAGGACCTCCATTTAACAAAATAAATTCTTGCCCTTCAATTTCAATTACAGCACTCATCAGCAGTCCTTCGGGCAGTGGTACATTTTTCCCCCAACGGCTGAAGCGAATAAGTTTCGAGTTTTTGAAGATTGACAAATAGAGATTCATCGCCTCTTCAGCCTGATTGTTGTATGTTAAATAGGCTGTTTTTTTTGCATGGTCTCAATTAAACTACGATTGATTGATTGCAGATTCTGTCTTTTTCGATCTTTGAAAAGCTTTCATAATCAGGAGTACAATGCTTAAAATCCAGCCAACAGGGTAGGGAAGAATTGCTAATCCCAACCATGCTGAATTTCCGGAATCACCTCCAATTCCACCCATGGCTGAAAGCGTAAACAACGCACTTACTCCAATGCTGATCAATACAAAGGATAAGAAAAACAGTTTCCAGTATTTATCGTTCCTGTAATGAGTACTAATTACCAGTAATATACTTGCAAAGGCAATGACTATCGAGCCTTCCATCGCATCGATCGCTCCCAGTAGCAGTGCAACAATTCCAATGATATATAGGATTTTTAGCAACCTGTTTTTTTGTTTCAAATTCATTGTTGTTTATTTTAAATTATCAATGCGAAGATACAATATAACCAGCCTGTTATATAAATGTTCAGTTTGAAATATTCAGTGATATTCCAGATTGACTGAGCGTTTTTTGCGTTGCTATTTTTTTCGAAAGCAGCAAAAAATAAAATTCTGAATGGTATCAAAAGGTGTATGATGATCGGGATATTCGCAGCATATGAGTTCAAAATCAGGACAAAATAGCTTTGCCATGCATTCTTCGGAATATTGCCGTATCTCAATCCCACTGCACTTTTTGGGACCGTTTACAGAGAATGTTCCCATTACCACTATTCCTTTTGGTGCAATACATTTTTTCAGGTTTTCAACATAATGGGTTACTTCCTGATCGGTGGTGAGAAAGTGAAAGGCGGCTCTGTCGTGCCAGAAATCGTAGATTTTGGGAGAAACGAAATATCCGGCATCTGCTTCTATCCAGGTAATACTTCCTGCATTATTTCCTAATCGTTGTTTTGCACGTTCAAGTGCCGAAACCGAAATATCCGCCACACTGATGTTCTGATACCCTTCGCTTAGTAAACAGTCAGCCAGAAAACTGTCGCCACCTCCCATATCCATAATTTGCGCATTATGAGGTATTTGAAACTGATGAATGTAATTCAAAGAGGTTTCCGGAACTTGCTGATACCAGCTAACTTCTGTTAATTGCTTCTGTTGATAGATGTTTTCCCAGTGTTGCTTACGATTGAATGTTTCCATGGGATAAAAGTAGGATTATTTTTTTTATAGGGTATTCGTCACAAGCCCAAGAAATAGAATATTATCCGTCCACCTTTTTTTAATAAAATGATCTTAAGTTTATTCTGTGCAATTCCAACGATGGAGTTAGTGGGGTGGATACTTTCTGTCAACCATATAATTCATACATTGTGTTAAAATTCAATCCTTCAATGTCGTGTTTTGCCCAAAAGTCGTAAATCGTACATATTGTTTCAATTTCTTCTTTTTCAGGTCCAAATTGGTAATCAGTTAAAAAACATACTTTTTTAATAGGAGATTCTTTAAGTCCGATTCTGAGTAATGCGTCAATATTAGATTTATATTGCTCTAAAAATTTGAACTTGAATTGTTGATTTGCACCCCCGTTATATGTTGGGTCGTCAGGGTTATATTCTGGGATAATTATATTTTCAGATTCAAAGTCCCAGTCAATAATTTGTCCGGCAAAAAAGCCATCTTCTTTGTTGTCTTTGAAGTCTGGATTACCTATATGAACAATAACTCCTTTTTGTTTGCGCAACAGGTCATAGAAAAGTCCACGATGGCTTAAAAGTTTATTTTCTTCAATGATTGCAACTTCAAAGTCAGCTTGGTTTAGTCCAAGTCCTGTCGAATTTATTGATGCTATTTCTATTGTTGGCATAGTTGTCTTTATAATCTGTCTTCCAATATTTTCCTAATCTCCATTACTCCATTATTTTCTACCTGATTTCTGATTTATAATCCCAATGCAAATCATGCAATAATATGGTTTGCAGATTTATTTATGATTTAATAGGTTTGTTTCGTTTATTGCAAATTTAAGTATTTGTTTCTAAATATCCAGATTATACAATAGACTTTTTTTTATTGAAACCCTTGATGTGTGTAGGTTTTTGTGGTTTTACGGCTTTTGTAACGTGCTAACATTGATATGTAAATCAGTTATTTGATGGTAAAACTTTGGAGGGTAATTGTTTCGGAAAAACTGCCATAATATATAATATCGCCATTTTCATTGGTAAATGCAATCCGGTCAATTGTTGTTTGCTTTTTTACAAGACCGCTTGATGAATACCATTCTGTAGTTTTTGTTCCATCATAATCAGGATGATTGTTATAACTCCAATCAATTTTAAAGCATTCCATAGTGTGTTCTGCTATATTGATTGTCTCTGCTGCGATTACCGTTTTTGTGATTTTAGGAGTGTATATCGTTAAAGGAAACCTGCATACCCAGGTTGAGTTTAGAAAAAGTGGTAATTTTAACTCTAAGAGTGCTTGTTTTTCAAGGAAAATCTCTTTAGCTGACGACGACGATAAATTGTTTTTAAGGCTCGAAATATTGTATCTGCTTCTTTTTTTTGGGTTGTTATTGAGTGAGATATATTGGTTCCCATAATATTTTAATCCTTCCTGATCCAGTGATTTATATTCGTAAGTAATTGAGTTTGCATAGTTATCATAGGTTTTGAAAACTTTTACATGCAGGGTGTCATTAAGTATCGTATCTTTTTCAATCTGTACATTTAAGAGCATATCTATTGTATCTCTGTCAATAATTATATTGGAAGTGTCTGATGCATATTTCTCGATAATTATTTGCCGGGTATAATTCCATTCCGAACCAACGTTCATGGGATAGCTATTGACAACTGGGTTATGGGTTTCGTTATCTTTACTACACCCTGATAATGCAATAAGTGAAATTGCAAGCAATATGTATAATTTCATGATTTATAGATGTATTTGTGCGTAAAAAAGATGCTGTATTAAAATGAAGCAATTTGTTTTTACAGATAAATTCTTTCTGAAACTGCAAAACAAAGTTATAAAAAGATATCACTAATTCCGAGTAGAATGAAAAATAGAAAAGATAAGCCGGAAGTAGTATCTCATACACTTTTCTGCACAGTCTCTTAATTTTTATTGATTACAGACACAGTTGCATGAATAGTCTCACGTGAATCTGGTTATTTTGAAAATCAAAACATACAGAATGTAAATTTATAGTATAAAATACAAATTACGGATTTTAGCTTCAATCGGAATAATCACTATTTGCATATACTAACTTTATATCATTTTTATTTATCTGGTGTACTGTGAATAATACTTGTCCACAACCGCAACAAAATGATAGTCCGAACAAATAAACATCACCATCTATAGAATATACTCTGTATTTTTTATTTGAGCAGGGACCTAAAACAGAAATTAAACTATTATTTTCAAATAGAATAAATCGTGGTCCAAATTCATTTTCTTTTGAAAAGGAGATGAAGTAAAAATAAAAGTTTTTCGTTATATATTTTTCTATGTGTGGTTTTTCATTCAGGTAATTAGGTTCAATAGCATCAAAATTTTTAAATAACTCACTTATATTAATAGTTTTGATGATAGAATCGATTTTTAGTTGGATACTTTCATTTTTTATACTTTTACTATGTATTTCTTTTAGGCTTTTATGTTCTTTTAAAATAGCAAAGGCAATTTTAGGGTGTTTTTTTTCATTCCAAAATTTTGTATTAAGATTGGTTAATACATTTTGCTCAAATGCACCTAGTGGTGAAATCCTGTAAGATTTTGTTTTTGCCTCAAAAATTCGACTATGATCAATATCCAATAATGTGATATTCTGGTTTAATTCAAATTTACCCCAGAGACTTAATGTGTCATTTGAAAGAAATGTTAGGGCATAATCATCATTTTGAATACCAAATGAGTCAATTTCAGCATTGTAGCTTTTAATAGATAATTTACTATTGTTTTTAGGGATAACAAAATTTTTCTGGCAAGAAAAGCTGATTAGTGAAATAATTATAATAATACAATTTTTTTTCATTTTTTATTCTTTATATTTTTTTGCTGCTACAATACCTCAAATGCTTACAGAATTATCAATTTTTTCTAAAATTTATTCCTTTCAATTTGTGAATAAAATACTAGCCTGACTGTGAATGTAAACAGATTCTTGGTAAACTTGAATAGAGTATATTATATTGAAAGATTTTATACTATTTTGATGACCGTTAGCTAATTATAAATATATTATAATAATATTAAACGAAATAATCTTAAATACAAAATGTTTTACAGGTCAATTTGGATTCAGTTTTTTCGTTTGTAATTATTCATATTTAGATTCTTACAAGTGAAATGAATGATATTTTTTCTTTTGCCAGATATCATTTGTTTGATAACACTTTAATTGCTTCTGATTTAGAAGTAACAAAGTTTATTTGTTTGCCTTTGTTGCTTTCGTAGATAAAGTCATGAATACTTTTCCGGGTGTATTTTGTGAAATCGCCTACAATAGCAAGTCGAACACGGTAATTAGCGAATTTTTGGAGGATTTCTCCGGCTATGCCATTCTTCAGGTCGAAGAAATCAGGCGTAATGTTGGTTTCGTGAATTATTATTTTGTCGAAGTCCTGATAGTATAGATTCCCCAATAAATTCAATCCGTCATCCACGGAGTTGATAATAATTTTGTCTGAGGTTATTTCAGCAATTTTAGTGTCTTCTATATTATGTGTTTCAATTTTCATATTATGTTCATCTCTTTAACAATGACAGCCTCACTCGTCGAATCCCAGAAGGTAATTTTAAAAATACGAAATTAAGATTAAAGGTTTAAGAATGTAGATCAGAATATGTTTCTGATCTACATTACCGGGAGCTGTGACTACTCAGCAATAATTTTTATACAACTTTTATTCAATTCTTCTATTTTATCATAAATCGCTTTTACTGCTTTTATCTTGTCGGCAGTGACTTTTGAGCTTATTATGGAAAAGAAGCTTGTTATTTTAATTGTATTGGAGCTCTCTTGCTTAACATTTGCAATCAATTCTCCGAAATCATTCTTGATTTCAACGTCAGGAAAGGCTGAGATCAGTTTTACATTCTTGTTGAATTGCAGGAAATAGGTATAAGTGTCTTTTCCTAGGAAATCAGGGTAGAAATCTAGCTGGCGATTGGTCGTGTCGATATTGTTGTAAATAACGTGATAAAACCAGTTTTTCAAGTCGATAGAGATGGTGTCTCCCTCTTTGCTTAACAGGTTATTTGCCTTGTATTTCGCGTTAACAGAGGCTTGAAAAGGGAATTCTTTATTATTAACTTTCATGCTTGAACTCGATAAAGAAACACTGCTGTTTAGTTCCCATATTTTTTTGTTGTATAATTTGTTAATGCTTTTGTCCTGGTAATTACACGAGTATAAGCTGCGAGTAAGGGTCGAATATTGCCCAGACAAGCTTACCCGTGCATCAAAAGATACTGATAACGAATCTAAATTGAGATTTGCCAGAATGTTACTTCTGCGGATATTGTCATTTACAGTGCTATTTGGTAAACGAATTTGCCGGAGTGTTTCATTTATTGGAATTTTATAACTGGTGTAGTCATCTAGTTGAATCAAACGGGCTTTTGAGTTTTCAAAATAGAAGGGTAACTCGTTAAGATAGTAACCGAACTGAGCACTTTTGGGATAAATATATTGTACAGAATTATTTCGCAGTAATGCAGTGAATAAGATATCTCCGTTATACATGGGAGCATAGAACTCATCATCCATTTCACCTGTTCTTTTATCGCAAACATAGGTAGTAAAATAGCCCATCCCCAGTTTTAAAAGAATTGCAGCGTAAAGATCATATTTGTTAACGTCTCTCAGTCTCTTTGCACTTACGTCCTCTCCAAATTTAGGATCCCGAATATCCATTCTTTTAAAATAGTTAGTGTCGTTGGAAAAACTGAATTCATCCGCGATGGTATTTTGAACTTTCATTAAGGCCTGATAACCCAAACTGTCGTTTGTAATGTCTTTGGTTTCAGATACTATGAAATCGCGGAACAGTAGCAGGCTTTTTGTTTTTACTTCGAGCATTATGGCACGTGCAATTTCCAGATGACTTTTTTCCCTGTTATTTGCATAGTAAACATACATCGGAATGCGTTTCACTTCGAGCGATTTGGGAACAACATACGTATTCGGGTTTAATGTAAAGGCCAGATGGGGTAAGCTTAAATAGGGAATGCTTCCTTCTTCAGCGATAGAGCTTGCTAGATTGTTTTTGCTCCAGTAATAGGTTTTTTTATTGCCGTTTGTTACAGTGCTATCAGGCGTTGCTCCATTCTTTTGGAATATATCTATTTGAAGATCAGGATTATGTGAGAGAATTAATTGATAGTTTTCTTTAAAAATATCACTGTTAAAGAAAATTCTGAATGATGAAAGAACTCCGATGTTTTCGATATAAGGCATTTCATAGTTGTACTCGAGGTTTACTTCGTCGCCAACCTCTATGTTTTCAATTTCGTAAACATGTTTTTCGAAATTTCCGTACCAGTTATTTTCTGCCATTACCATTCGTACTGGTTCAATGCTTTGTTTTACGACAGCTTCTTTTGTTTTTCCGTTTTTTGATTTTATCGAGCCTTTAAAGTAGTTGCATTTTAATTTGGAATACAATTGCGCGTAATTTCTGTTTTCAGGATAATGCAAAATATAGGTTGGATCGAACGTTTCGGGCAGGATGAATTTTGAGAATTTTTTTAATCCATCAGAATTCAAGATTTTAAATGTGACGTTTTTTGTAATTTGAAAATTAAGAAAATCTATTTTAGCCCCAATAATGTTAATAGAATTCTGTTCATGGGTTATCAGTATGCCACTTTTATTCTTTGATATTGTGTTTGTTAAATCAGATGTTTGTGCATAAGCTATGATGCTAATCAATGCCAGGATTACGAATGTGTAAAGTCTTTTCATAATGTTAGTCAATAAAACCCGTACGTAATTGAATTTGAAGTTATGTGATGATTTTCAAGAATCCTTCATGGATCAAAAAAAGATCGATATTGGTGTTTATACGATTCAATTTAGTTTGTAACTTTCTATATTTCCATATAATATATTATACTTCATCATAATTTACAACTCTTAAAACTGAAATTAAATTTCAAAATTACAATTTTTATTTTTTTCAGTAACAAAAATGAGTATAATTTTCCGATAGAATATAAGTCGCTAAATTGCAGTATTTATCCCTGTTTTATACCTCTATCATTAAAGCTTGTGCAGTTCTTATCAATAAGCCTAATTCAATTAAATTAACAGGTCTGTAAGTCCAAATAGTCCAGCTCCAAGTATTAGTGTCCAAGAAATCCAGTCTCTAAATTCATTGTTCTTATGTCTAAGGAAAAGCAAATGTAGTCCTATGTGTACAATCATAAAAATATCAAACCCTTTAATAAATGCATTATTGTTTGAAATGAATATCAATTGATAGAACATTATAAATAATAATGGGATATGAGCAAAAACAAAAAATATTTGTCCTGATTTTTCGCTCAGTAAAGATAGCCCAGGATATATTCTCCATTCTTTGCAACGTATAGCATCCATTTCGTGGACTATCAAAAATGAAATACCAATTAAAAAAAGAAAGTGTTCAGCCATAATATTAATTGTTTCTCCAAAAATTTGTCATCTATAATTATGATTGCTATTTAGTCCATATTTCATTCTTTACGTGCATATTAAATTTTAAAACTTTCTTTTTTATTGAACTGTCGTTTTTTACAGTTGCCGATAATTTGTTTATTAGTACACCTTTTAATCGCCAATCCATCCCCATAAGGATGGATTAGCGCAACTTTTACTTTTACTAACAGTACGTAATTTGGTGTTCAAATATACTTTACTTTACAATAAATCACGAATGAATGAGTGTTTTTTAATATATATGATTTCCCAAAAACAAAAAGGAAACTGTTCAAAAGCCCTTCTCATTTGATAAAAAGATTTTCCCGATCCTCTGGGCTCTGCCTGATCGCTATAATTCAATAAGATGTCATATTTAACGTAGCCAAAATATACAAAAGGCCATCTTTTGTTGGGGGATGGCCTTTTGTATCGTAAAGCGTAAAACGGTTACCGTACTGCTTTGTAGGTGAGTTCGTTAATAATATTTTTGGCACCGGCATATTTGTCGATGATAAACATTACATAGCGAATGTCCACACAAATAGTGCGTTGCAGGGTGGGTTCATATGAAATATCGCCACTCATGGCTTCCCAGTTACCATCGAATGCCAAACCTATCAGTTCGCCTTTGCCATTAATTACAGGGCTACCTGAGTTTCCTCCGGTAATATCGTTGGTGGTTAAAAAGCAAACCGGCATGGTTTCTCCTTCGCCATATAAACCAAAATCTTTGTTTTTGTAGAGTTCTTTCAGTTTGTCAGGAACTACAAATTCCCAGTTGTTTGGGTCTTCTTTTTCCATTACACCCAGCATGGTGGTACGGAAGTCGTAATGTACTGCATCGGCTGGCATATAGTCGAGAACCTGTCCGTAGGATAAACGCATGGTTGAGTTTGCATTCGGAGCAAATTTTTTGTCAGGTTGCATTTCGCGGATACCAGCTACAAATAAACGGTTACCTTTTTGAAGCATTTCATTATTGGGGGCAACTTTTTCTTTGGTAATGTTGAGGTAGTTCTCAAAAAGCATACTCGCAAGTTGATATACAGGATCTTTCTTAATCACTTTTGCATCGGGAGCCTCGAGAATTTTTTCGAGTTTTGCCCTATCGGTGAAAAAGGTAGAAGCGTACATTTTTTCGGCAATACGGTTGTAATCTTTCTTGTTTTTATTGATGAGTTTAATAAATTCAGCGGGTTGTTGATCAGCAGGAACATTTTCGAAAAACATTTTTATCATCGAACGCATGAGATGTTTGTCAACATTTACATTGTAGTCGTTGAAATATTTTTCGAGTGAAGATTTGAGCGCTGCAGCGATTTTTTTAGCATCATCGGCTTTATTTTCGTCGAGGAATTTTACCATGGAGTTAAATTTCCAGGCTAAGCCTATCGCTTCCACACCACGACCAAAACATTCGTTGAAATACCATTTGAGCTTTTCATATTTAGCCAGTGAATCATAAGCCTGAGCAATATATGAAAGAGCCATGCCATATTTTTCTTTGCGGGCAGCATCCTGATTTACCCATTGGGTAAACTGATTTTCCAATGCAAGTTTTTTGTCATATACTTTGTTGTGTTTTAGCTGCTTATCTTGCCCAATGAAATATTTCCAATAGTTAGCAGTTTGAGCATATTTAGATGAATACTGAATACGAACAGCCGGGCTTGCATCCATGTATTGGCGCATGATGGCGAGTTTTTCGCCACGAATGTTTACGATGCTCATGTTTTTTACATCCAGAGCCAGTTTAATTCCATAAGAAGTAAGAAATCGATCAGTAGTTCCTGGGTATCCCATTGTCATAGCGTAATCACCCTGTTTTACTCCGTTTAATGAGATAGGCAAGTAATGTTTGGGTTTGAGAGGTACGTTGTCTTTTGAGTAAGGAGCG
>Ga0209639_1003450_pt1 | contig 10557 bp, 10 predicted proteins | sample EPASupsiteHSE605_FD_187268 | JGI IMG/M metagenome (GOLD analysis project Ga0209639, IMG submission 187268) | Bioremediated contaminated groundwater from EPA Superfund site, New Mexico - Sample HSE6-05 (SPAdes) (version 2) | ecosystem: Environmental > Aquatic > Deep subsurface > Groundwater >...
GCAGTTAAAATACCTGTTGTTGGTATGGGTGGTATTGCAACATGGCAGGATGCGGTTGAAATGATGCTTGCTGGTGCTTGTGCAGTGCAAGTTGGCACAGCAAATTTCACAGACGCATACACACCAATAAAAATTATTGAGGGACTTGAAAAGTACCTTGATGATAATGGGATAAGAGATGTAAGCGAAATAGTTGGCAAGGTTGAAATTTGGTAAATTAATGGCGGTGATTTTTTGATAATTATGTCGGTTGACTATGGTGATGTTAGAACGGGAATAGCAATATGTGATGCGTTTGAAATGTTGGCATCCCCAGTCTGCGTAATTAAAGAAACATATGCACCCAAATTGGTAAATAAAATTGAAGAGCTTATAAGTCAATATAAGCCAGAACTTGTTGTTGTTGGTTCGCCTGTTAATATGGATGGTACAAGTGGTCAAAGAGCTGAAAAGTGTGCGGAACTTGCTCAAATGATTCAGGAACAAACAAAATCCCAAACACAGCTTTGGGATGAAAGAATGACCACTATTGAGGCTCATAGGGCTTTAAATGTAACAAATACAAGAGGAAAAAAGAGAAAAGCAGTTGTCGATGAGGTAGCAGCAACAATTATATTGCAAGACTATCTCGATTTTAGAAAGAATAATAAAAAAACGGAGAAATAATAAATGCAGAATGAGCAGTTTTTAGAACTTCGCAAAAAGATTATAAATAATGATTTTAACAGAATGAATGATATGCAGTTAAATGCGGTTTTGCAAATTGAGGGACCGCTTTTAATTCTTGCGGGTGCAGGCAGTGGTAAAACCACGGTACTTATAAATCGTATAGCAAATATGGTTAAGTATGGTAACGCATATCACTCTGACACAATATATCATAAGTTTACACAAAATGACTTGCAAATGATGCAGGACTATCTGGATAACAAAATTGATGAGCCATATGAACTTCCTGAAATGCTTGCAGTAAATCCTGCAAAGCCATGGCAGATTCTTGCAATCACATTTACAAATAAAGCTGCAAATGAGCTTAAAGATAGGCTAAAGGCAAAACTTGGTGATGCCGCAAATGATATTTGGGCGGGCACTTTCCACTCTGTTTGTGCAAAAATATTGAGAAGGAATGGTGAACTGTTAGGATATTCAAGTCGCTTCACAATATATGATACTGACGATTCAAAAAGAGTAATGAAAGAGTGTCAAAGGTTATTAAAAATAGACGACAAATTACTTTCTCATAAGACTATTTTAAAAGAAATAAGTAAAGCAAAAGATAGCTTAATTTTACCAAAAGAATATGCACAGCAAGCAGGAGATGATGCTAGACGCCAAAAAATTGCACAAGCATATACGGCATATCAGCAACTTTTAAAAACTGCTGATGCAATGGATTTTGATGATATAATAGTTAATACCGTAAAGCTATTGGAGCAGGAAAAAGAGGTAAGAGAATATTACCAAAACAAGTTCAAATACATAGTTGTTGACGAGTATCAAGATACCAACCATGCACAGTACAGGCTCACAAGTCTGCTCGCCGCAGGTCATAAAAACATTTGTGTTGTTGGTGATGATGACCAGAGTATTTATCGCTTCAGAGGAGCTACAATAGAAAATATTCTCAACTTTGAAGAGAACTATAAAAATGCAAAGATTATAAGGCTTGAGCAAAACTATCGTTCCACAGGGAACATACTTAACGCCGCCAACGCGGTTATTCAAAATAATAGCGAGCGTAAAGGCAAAAACTTGTGGACAGCAAATGGAGACGGAGAAAAGATAACCCTTCATACCGCAGATGATGAAACGGACGAAGGAATGTATATAGCAGATACGATAATGACAAGTGTAGCACAGGGAAGAAAGTGGAGTGACCATGCTGTATTTTACAGAATGAATGCACAGTCAAATGCCATAGAGCGTTCATTTGTTAGAATGGGTGTTCCGTATAGAGTAATCGGTGGTCACCGTTTCTATGAGCGAAAGGAAATCAGGGATGCAATAGCTTATTTAACCGTTATTAACAATCCGTCTGATAATGTTCGTTTACGCAGAATTATAAATGAACCCAAAAGAGGAATAGGAGACACAACTATTAACACCGCATCAGAAATTGCGGCAGGTTTGGGAATAAGCATATTTGAAGTAATAAAATCAGCAGATGAGTATGAAAAACTTTCAAGGGCATCATCAAAACTTTTACAGTTTTCAAATATGATAGAGGACTTTGTAAAGCTTTCTAATCAGCTTCCTCTTAATGAACTTTTTGAACAGTTGATGGTGCAGAGTGGATATATCGCAGGTCTTGCACAGGACAAAGAAACATATGAAGACAGGCTTTCAAATATAAACGAACTTTCATCAAACCTTTTGCGTTACACACAGGAAAACGAAGATGCAGACCTTGGCGGATTCTTGGAGGAAGTATCATTAATGTCTGACATTGACAACTACAATGCGGAAGCAGATACAGTAGTTATGATGACTTTTCATTCAGCAAAAGGTCTTGAATTTCCAGTGGCATTTATGACAGGAATGGAGCAAGGGGTTTTCCCGGGAATTCAGACGATGTATGTTCCATCCGAAGTGGAGGAAGAGAGACGTCTTGCATATGTTGGCATAACCAGAGCAAAAGAAAAATTATATATGACCAATGTAAAATCGAGAATGATTTTTGGTTCTACCACTCGCAACATACCATCAATTTTCTTAACGGAAATTCCAAAAGAACTTACTGAGGGTGGATTTGAGGCGTTTACATTTGAGCCAAAAGCTGGTACTATCAACAACGTAGGCGGAGGTGCTCAAAAGAGCAATTATTACACATCAAAGAAACCATATACACCAGCTTCTGCATCAAATGCAGTACCTAAAGGTAGCTATAAAACAGGTGACACAGTAACGCACAAAACATTTGGTACAGGAGTTATTATTTCAACTCAGTTAATGGGTAATGATACTTTGCTGGAAATAGCATTTGATAAAGCAGGAACAAAAAAGCTTATGGCAAACTTTGCAAAGCTTGAAAAACAGTAATAAAAATTAAAATTAGAACACAACATAAAAGCCCTGACTGTTTAGTCAGGGCTTTTGAGCTTACTAATAAATAATAGTTTAATTACATAAATGGTGAACGTATACTACGCACTCTATAGCTTGTTACTTTTTGGTTGTGGGTTGAACGGTAGATACTTAAAATAATGCCAATTCCAAAGTATAAGCACAAGCTTGAAGAACCACCAGCACTAAAAAACGGAAGAGTAATACCAATAACAGGTCCAAGTCTTAAACACATAGCAATGTTTATGAATGCTTGCATTGCTATCATAGCACCTGTACCATAACAAATGAAATTTGCTAAGTCGCTATTAGCACGCTTGCCTGTTTGAATAATTCTAAAAATAATCAAAAGTAATAGTACTAAAGCGAATATAGCACCAATCAAACCCATTTCTTCACCAATAACAGAAAAAATGAAATCATTCTGATTTTCAGGCACACGTCTGTTTTGTGTATATGTACCACTAAAAATACCTTGACCGAAAAAGCCGCCAGAACCAATAGCAGAAAGACTCATGTCTTGCTGATATGCTGTGTTGGGATAAAGTTCAGGATGAACAATAACAATAAAGCGTTCTTTTTGAAAATTATTCAACTTAACCCATACAAGTGGTATGGCTGTAAGAGCAACGATGCATCCTGCAAACAGATATTTCCAGTTAATACCTGCAATAAAAATCATACAAATTGTAATAAGAATAAATATAAGTGCTGAGCCATCATCACCAGATTTCATAACAAGACCAACAGGCACAAGTGCGTGCAACCCCAGTAGAACAACATTTTTTAATGAACTAATATTATCTTTAACTGCATTAATATGAACAGAAAATGTAATAATAAATAAGAATTTTAAAAGCTCTGAAGGTTGAAAATAGAAAAATCCAAGATTGAGCCATGATCTTGCATCTGGTCTGGAACTTGGTGCCACACCAAATATTAAAACAACAATCATTAAAATTATGCCAAACCCTGCAACAGCAGGCCATAGTTTTACATAAGCCTCATAATCTATAAAGGAAATTACAAGAGCGATACAAATTCCAAGTAAAACAGCAACAACCATAGTGCGAACATCACCTGAAACAATCTTACCATCTTTTAGAGCACTACGTGTTGCACTGTGAACCATAAGTATACCAAAAGCAGAGGTAATCAAACAAAGTAACAAAAGTATCTTGTCTGTTTCTTTTATAAAATACGATATTGAATCTCTAATCTTTCGCAATTGTAAACCTCCTTTCAAAACATATGTTTACATTATAGTCGGTAAATCGATTTATTTCAAGCAAAAAGCTATAGTTTGCAAACAAAAAAATTTACTATCTTTAAAAAATGTGATACAATATTTTAAAATTAATTATTGACACATTTTTAGTTAGGTATTTGATTATGAACACTTTTTTTTCTCACAATTCAGATCAGACTGAACAAATTGGTGAAAAGCTTGCATCAAAATTAAAAGCAGGCGATGTTGTTGCATTATTTGGCGGGCTTGGAATGGGCAAAACAGCATTTGTTCGTGGCCTCGCTAAAGGGCTTTCAGTTTGTGCTGATGTAAGTAGTCCAACCTTTGCATTGGTACATGATTATGGAGGAAATCCTGCTCTTTATCATTTCGATATGTATCGTGTAAGTACTTGGGAGGATTTAAGCACCACAGGATTTTTTGATTATTTAGATGCAAACGGCATTTTGGCAATTGAATGGAGCGAAAATATTGAAGCTGCATTGCCTAAAAACAGCATCTATGTTGAATTTTCAAAAGGTGAGCTTGATAATGATAGAATTATAAAAATCACAGGGGAAAGTATAGATGAGAATTTTTTCGATTGAATGTTCTGCCACAGCGGCAAGCGTTGCAATATCAGATGATAAAAAATTGCTAAGTGAAGCATATACAAATACAGGATTAACACATAGTCAGACTTTGATGCCGATGGCAAAGAGCGTATTAGATTGTGCTAATATTGAACTTGAATCTGTTGATGTATTTGCAATTGCAGCAGGTCCTGGTTCATTTACTGGAATAAGGATTGGAATAGCAGCACTTAAAGGTTTGGCAATGGCCCAAAACAAACCATGCATTGCAGTATCAACTTTGGAGGCAATGGCTTATAATATGCTTGGAAGAGACTGCGTTGTTTGCTCTGTAATGGACGCAAGATGTAATCAGGTTTATACCGCAACCTTTAAATGTGGAAAAAATATTAAGCGAATTACACAAGACGAAGCAATAATGATTGATGAACTTCCAGATATTTTAAAAAATTTAGATTTACCCATTGTTTTTGTTGGCGATGGGGCAGAATTGTGTTATAATATACTAAATGACAAAATTGACAATATTTCTTTGGCACCAATAAATTTTAGATATCAGCGTGCCTCAAGCGTTGCAGCTTGTGCATTTGAAAAGTTAAAATTGCAGTCTGCAATTTCAGCAGAAGAAATATTGCCTGTTTATCTGCGTGCACCGCAAGCAGAAAGAGAGCTTAAGAAAAGGACTGAAAATAATTAATGATAGCATTGGGATGCGACCATGGCGGTTTTGAACTCAAAGAGAGTATTAAAAAACATTTAGATAACAACAATGTTGAATATAAAGATTTTGGAGTTTATACTTGTGAATCTGTAGATTACCCAAATATTGCAAAGACAGTTTGCGATGCTATAATTTCAAGAGAGTGTGATAAAGCATTGTTAGTTTGTGGCACAGGAATTGGAATGTCAATAGCTGCAAACAAAATGAAGGGTATTCGTGCGGCTTGTTGTTCTGATTCATTCAGCGCAAAATACACAAGGCTTCATAATAATGCAAATGTGCTTTGTTTAGGCGGCAGAGTAGTTGGAGCAGGACTTGCCACAGAGCTTGTGGACTTATTTATAAATACAGAGTATGAGGGTGGCCGTCATCAAATTAGGCTTAACCAGATTACAAAAATAGAGGAAGAAAAGATGTAAGTCTTTTAATAGGTATATAGGAGGAATTTTAAATGGGAAATGTAACAATCACAAATCATCCGCTTATTCAGCATAAGCTTACGCTTTTAAGGGATAAAAATACAGGGTCAAAGGACTTCCGTACACTTGTTGGCGAAATTGCTATGCTTATGTGCTATGAAGCAACAAGGGATTTGCCACTTCAGGAAGTTGAAATTGAAACTCCTGTAGCATTGGCTAAAACAAAGGTTATTTCAGGCAAAAAGCTTGCATTTGTTCCAATTCTCAGAGCAGGGCTTGGAATGGTTGATGGTGTTTTATCTCTTGTTCCATCAGCAAAAATTGGGCATATTGGTCTTTACAGAGACCCTGAAACACTCACACCAGTTAGTTATTATTGCAAGTTGCCTAATGATATAGAAGAGCGTGAAGTTATCGTTCTTGATCCAATGCTTGCAACAGGCGGTTCAGCTTGTGATGCAATTGAACAAATAAAAACATTCAAACCTAAATCAATTAAATTTATGGGTATAATTGCAGCTCCAGAAGGACTTGATGCTCTTACAAAGGCTCATCCAGATATTGATGTTTACTGTGCAGCACTTGATGAAAAGCTTAATGACCACGGATATATTATTCCTGGTCTGGGTGATGCTGGTGACAGAATATTTGGAACACTTTAATGTGTATAGCAACTTTTAGAATATTTATAAAATAACAGTTGCCATTCTTTAAGTACATAATTATTTTTAAAAACTTTTGTTTTTAAGGATGGAGGAAGTTGTTGTATGGGCTTTCTGGATAGTAAAAAAGAACTTGAAACCGTTGATGCTTTTATAGAGAAAAAGGTTGAACAGTTACTTGAACAATCTATTATTGAAAATAAAAAAAGACGTAAGATAGAAGAAAAGGTATATAAAAAATATTCTGTAGATGTTGAAGAAGAACTTCATTATCTCGGTGCAGTATCAGACCTTTCACAATTTCCAAAGTACAGTGGTAGGGGAATGCAAGAACACGCACCTGATATTCAGGGAACAATTTCAGATGATGGCTTTACTACTATGACATTGTGGTATCGTGAAGTGTCTCTTGAAGAAGTTGAGGAGTTTAAAGAGCTTCTTATATCTAACAGATTTTTAGGTAATAAAAATGAGTATACTAAAGAGACTTCAAAATTAAAATATTATGTTATGATTGAGTACTCTGAAAGTAGCAAAAGAATGAGATTATATCACACAATAACAAAAATTAAATAATTTTTTGTGTTGACACCGGCGTATAATAATGTTATATATTATATACATAGACAAAGCATTGATGGGAAAGAGTATGTACTTAAGACGTTTCAGAGAAAAGATGGTTGGTGAAAATCTTTACGTTAAAGTGCAGAAGCCATCCCGGAGCTATGGCCCAAAAGCTTTTAGTTAGGCGAGTAGGCGTCATCGGGTTCTCCCGTTACAGAGTTTGGATGCTAAGGCATTCGCTGAGTGCAGAGTTTTCTCTGAATTTAGGTGGTAACACGGACTAATGTTCGCCCTAAGTCTTTTGACTTGGGGCGTTTATTTTTTTACATATAGAAAGGGTGGTTAATATGAAAAAGTTTATAAAGCCAGATAAGCTTGAAGGAATTTGTTATGATGTCAGAGGTCCTGTTATGGATGAAGCAAATAAAATGATAGCTAACGGAATCGATGTTCTCAAGCTGAACATTGGTAATCCTGCTCCATTCAAGTTTGATGCACCTGATGAAATAATTCACGATATCATATATAATCTTAGAAATGCCCAAGGCTACTCAGATTCAAAAGGAATATTTTCAGCACGCAAAGCAATAATGCAGTATTGCCAAATTAAAGGTATTCCAAATGTTAGCATCAACGATATCTATACAGGTAATGGTGTAAGCGAACTTATTGTTATGGCAATGCAGGGATTTTTAAATAATGGCGATGAGATGTTAGTGCCATCACCCGATTATCCACTTTGGACAGCGTCTGTAAAACTTTCTGGAGGAACCCCTGTTCATTATATTTGCGATGAGCAGTCGGGTTGGCTTCCAGACATTGATGATATGAAAAAGAAAATAACACCAAAGACAAAGGGTATAATAGTAATAAATCCAAATAATCCAACAGGAGCATTGTACCCAAATGAAATTTTGGAGCAGATAATTGCAGTTGCAAGAGAAAATGATTTGGTTATTTTCGCAGATGAAATTTATGATAGACTTGTAATGGATGGGGAAAAGCATGTTGCTATTTCATCGCTTGCACCAGATTTATTCATGGTAAACTTTAACGGACTTTCCAAGTCACACAGAGTTGCAGGATTCAGAAGTGGTTGGATGTGTCTTAGTGGAGATAAGTCAAAATTTGGTGAGTATGTAGAGGGAATTAATTTGCTTTCATCTATGCGACTTTGCTCAAATGTACCTGCACAGTACATTATTCAGACAGCACTCGGTGGATATCAAAGTGTAGATGAGCTTTTGCTTCCTGGTGGCAGAATATATGAGCAAAGGAATTTCATATATAATGCACTTAATGATATTCCAGGCATAAGCGTACAAAAGCCTAAAGCAGCATTTTATATATTCCCGAAGATAGATGTTAATAAGTTTAATATTAAAGATGATGAGAAGTTTGTTTTGGACTTTTTGAAAGAGAAAAAAGTTCTTATGGTACATGGCGGAGGATTTAACTGGAAGGAGCCAGATCATTTCAGAATAGTATATCTTCCAAATGTAGAAATGTTGGATTCAGCAACACAAAAGCTCGCAAGTTTCCTTTCAACTTATAAGCAAAAATAAAATCAATATTATAATGTAAAAGAGACCTGTTATAGCAAAACAGGTCTCTTTGCATATTATAATTTAAGAAGTTATAACAAAACTCAACAAAACTGAGAAGTTTAAAAATTAAGCTAAAAAAATATACAATTATATTGATTCTTTCTTAATTGTGAAGATGTGTTAATTTAAATACAATTACTTATAAAAATGGTATCGTTCGGTATACATTAATATTGTTTATTAAAATATAAATTGGTTTGAAATTATATTTGTTTAAAATATTTTTTAATAATTTTATGTAATTATATAGTTTTTATTCTTAATATTAAATAGTAATAAAACATGAGAAGGAATATATTTTGGAAAAAAAGATTGAGGTAATAATTCAAGCTCGCATGGGCTCTTCTCGTTTGCCAGGAAAAGTTATGATGAATTTATGTGGAAAACCTGTTTTATGGCATGTAATAGAAAGAGTAAAACAATCAGTACAGATAGATGATATTGTTGTTGCAACTTCAACACAAAAATTTGATGATGAAATTGAAGATTTTTTAAAGAGTATAGGAACGAGATTCTTTAGAGGAGACGAAAAAAATGTTTTGTCCAGATATTATGAAGCAGCAAAACAGTATCCCGCAAGTGCAATAGTTCGTATTACTGCTGATTGCCCATTAATAGATCCACATGTTATTGATAAAGTGGTTTCCTGCTTTTTAGAAAATAATTTTGACTATGCTTCCAATATAGGTAATCGTAAATATCCAAGGGGTTTAGATTGTGAAGTATTTACTTTTAATCTATTAGAACGGGCAGTTTATGAATCAACCGATGAATACGAAAAAGAACATGTTACTCCATTTATGTATTTGAAACAAAACAGTATTTTAAGCGTTGAAAACGATAAAGATTATTCAAATATGCGTTGGACGTTGGATACAATTGAAGATTTTATATTTATTAAAAAAATTTACGATCGTTTTTATAAAGGCGATCATGATTTTTATATGCAGGATATTTATGAATATGTAGTGAAAAATCCAGAAATTTATAAAATAAATAATCATGTTATTCAAAAGTCGATTAAATTTAAAAGTGAGTGAAGCGATATGGGTAATGATATGAAACTTGCAATATATGGTGGAAAGCCAGTAAGAGATATTCGCTTGAATTATGCTAAACAGTATATTGATCAGTCAGATATCGACGAAGTAATTAAAGTCTTAAAAAGTGATTTTATAACTTGTGGTCCCAAAGTAATTGAGATGGAAAAAAAGCTTTGTGAGCTCACAAAAGCAAAATATGCTGTTGCGGTATCCAATGGTACAGCAGCTTTACATGTCGCTTGTCTAAGCGCAGGAATTAGCCAAGGTGATGAAGTAATTGTTTCGGCCATGACATTTGCGGCATCAGCAAATTGCGTTTTATATTGCGGAGGAAAACCTGTATTTGCTGATATTGATGAGGACTCGTGGAATATATCACCTCAGAGTGTCGAAAAAGCTATTACAGAACATACAAAAGCCATTATAGCTGTTGATTATATTGGTCAGGTGGTTGAATTAAATGAGCTTAGAAAAATTTGTGATAAATATGGACTTTTGCTTATTGAGGATGCTGCACATTCAATAGGAACACGCTATGGTGACAAAATGGTAGGAAGTATAGCAGATATAACAACATTCAGTTTTCATCCCGTTAAGACAGTAACTTGTGGCGAGGGTGGAGCTATTTTAACAAACAGTTTTGAACTATATGAAAAG
>Ga0209639_1003452_pt1 | contig 10554 bp, 10 predicted proteins | sample EPASupsiteHSE605_FD_187268 | JGI IMG/M metagenome (GOLD analysis project Ga0209639, IMG submission 187268) | Bioremediated contaminated groundwater from EPA Superfund site, New Mexico - Sample HSE6-05 (SPAdes) (version 2) | ecosystem: Environmental > Aquatic > Deep subsurface > Groundwater >...
ATCAAAGAAAGTGGATGTGTGACAATTTCTTTGATGTTCGTGCATTCGGGGCGGTTATGACAATGGGTAAATCCGGCCAGAAGGATAACAACAAGGAATTGCATTGGAATTGTGGTCAGGTCCGCGGGCCTATTCAAATGACTTTTGCCCGTTCAATTGACATGGTTGTACCGATTGAGGTCACTATCACACGGGTGGCGCTCACCAATGCCGATGACACCGGGCGAGGTGATGCAGATGATGAGCAGGCCTCATCCGGTCAGATGGGGCGAAAGTCAATGGTTCCCTATGGACTTTACGTCAGTTATGGCTTTGTCAACCCTTCTTATGCAAAAGACACCGGCTTAAGCCAGGAAGACTTAGATTTGTTCTGGCGTGCGCTGCAAAATATGTTTGAAACGGACCGCTCGGCTAGCCGTGGCTTAATGGCTTGCCGTGGGTTATATATATTCACCCACGATGACGCCCTGGGCAAAGCCCCAGCCCAAAAATTGTTTCAGCTTTTAGAAGTAAAGCTCAGGGATGGCATAACATCACCTCGCAACTTTATTGACTACAAGCTAAAACTTAAGGATGATAACTTGCCTCTTGGCATTACCCTGACTAGACTTATAGATTAGCAGTATGAAAGATTTTGTTCCAGCATTTTGGGTTTTATATCAGCGTAGCACCAGGCCTTCAAACTTGGTGAGGATTGAAACCGATACGGGTAGAGCACTGTCGTTCCCTTATCCAAGCTAGCACCAGGTCTACGGGCATGGTGAGGATTGAAACGGTTATACTTAATTTGGTGAGGTTTACAATAACCAGTAGCGCCAGGCCTTCGGGTCAGGTGAGGATTGAAACTAATATCCTAAATGGCCTGTCGTGCATTAATTCAAGTAGCACCAAACCTTCGGGCCAGGTGCTACTTGTTTTTTGTATTATTTGTAATTCCTAACAGTGTTGAACGGATGTCCAACCCCGCGAGCAAGATCGCTAAATATTCTTTCAAAATATCATTTCCTTTATTTACCAAGGTATTAAAATCTTATATTCGAAAAATACTATTCATTAAAATAGGAGGTATTCGTATGAATAAACAGCGTGCAAAAGATATTGCTGCTAGTCCAGTTATGGTTGACGTTACCTATAATGGTACACCAGTATATATAGAAGCTATTAATCAAAATACAGCAAAAATTCATTTAATAAACCACCCGGATAACAAGCAAGAAGTTTCCTTAAATGATTTGATAGAACAATAAAACTTATAAAAAGCTTTCACAGCCTTCTGTTAATAGGAGGCTGTGGGTGACTTATAAAGCTGCCGGGGAGAACATTGCTCACGGTCAGAGAGACGTTGCTGCTGCTGCTGAAAAAGCCTTTATGAATTCTACCGGTCATAGGGATAACATTTTGAATAAAAATTATACTCATATTGGGATAGGTATCGTTGGGAGTTATTATACACAAGAGTTCGCGGGACTTTAAAACATCTTCAATAACTTATAGGGCTAGTTGGAAAAAATTTCTGACTAGCTATTTTTTTTATAATATACTTTATCTGGATTATCCATTATAACCAAATTACTGATAAAAGAATATTATAGGAAAAAAGTAAAGCGAGGCTAACAATGGACAAACGTGAATTCCCCCATTAGAAAGTTGAAGTTAATGACCAGTATTCCACCATCACTACAGATGGCGTGGTTATTACTAATCCGTGCAAGAATAAGATAGCAAAGTGTTATAATTTGCTGCAAAATCCAAGTTTTGAGGCTGGTTTAACTGGTTGGGAGACTAGTAATGTAATCACTACAAATGGCAATCCATTTGAGGGAACGCATGTTGCCAGTCTTAGGCAGGGCGTGGCCAGTATGTTTCAGGATGTTTCACTGGCCGGGTTAGCTAACTATCCATTGTTCTTAAGTTTCAATGTATTTCCAGGTGCTAACGAAAACGATAATGGCAACTTTGTAGCAGAAGTATTGTGGTTGGATGACAACACAACCATGACACCATTGCCAATGGTCTCAGGTTGTTCATTCCTGACGGCAGGATTGAACCTGATTCTTCCAGGTTAACATATTTTGATATAACTGACATTCCACCAACCGGTGCCGCCTGGGCCAGATTACAGTTCAGCAAAGGAATGGGAGAGAACGCTGATATTATAGAAATAGATCAGATAATTTTAACCCCGGTGGGTACTACTAATCTGGTTCGAAATCCGAGCTTTGAATTGGGTTTAACCGGTTGGACTACCACTATTTTCAATCCATTGTTTGAAGCAACTTTCGAAGGTGCTGCCACTGTAACTGCTATAGCAAATGGCGCCTTGTTCCAGGATGTTCCGATAACTAACCTGCCGGTTACTTCTTCGTTCTTGCTAAGTTTTGCTGTATTTGGGCATGACATACCCACCCTGTCTGTTAAGGTGCTTTGGTTGAATGCAAAAGACGTTGAAATTGGAACCGGACTGGATCTTTCTATTCCTACAGAAACTTTAAGCGAACAACGCAACTATTTAACCTATCTTGATATCACCAACCCTGCCCCTGCTGGTACTGTTAAAGCAAGAATTTTATTCACCGCCACCGTTCCTGAATTTAGCAGCTTACGGATTGATCAAGTTATTCTGGCCAGAGTCAGCACACCCAACCTGGTGCAAAACCCTAGTTTTAAGAATGGCTTGAGCGGCTGGACAACTGTGAATACAGCAGCCTTTATAACAGATTTAGCCTATGAAGGAAAAGAGGTAGCCAGGGTGGGAGACGGTGGAGGTTTGATCTTTCAGGATGTCCCCATCACACTTGCAGCTGGACATTGTTTTGTATTGAATTTTGGACTTGGTTACAGAAGGCCGGACACTACCATTTTCTCAGGACACATGTTGGTAAAGGTAATCTGGCTAGACAAAAGCGGCAGTGATTTTGGTCTGGGTCTTAGCCTGTTTATTCCTGGCTTCGCACCAAATAGAGGTCAATGGCTTGTTTATACTGGTATCACCGAACCAGCTCCACAGGGTGCAGTAACAGCCAGGATCCAGTTTACAAAATTCTCAGGAGGTACTGGTGGTGTTATAGATATCGATAAAGTGGTACTGGGCCGTTTAGTTTAAGGGTGCAAAAACTATTAAGAAAATATTTAAACCGGAAGCTTTGATATGCTCCGGTTTTTTATTTTCCTCAGACTGTCACACCACCAGGGATTTAGCGTTTTTACTTTCTAAACCATAAAAGGGGTGAGCCTGTGTGAAAAAGTATCAATGGCTGATTTCTGGATTATGACAGCAAACCATCTCTGGGAGTTTTTTCGATGAGGGAGGGGTTATTTGTGAGAATGTATATTTCCGCTATGACAAGCGGAGTAATCCGGGAACTGGGCGACGAACGCTGGACAACGCTATGCATCCTGGCTATGCATATGAGAGAAGACGGACGCTGCTACCCTCCACAGGATAAGATCGCAAAACTCCTGGGGATTGGTCGCCAAGCGGCGAACAAACGGCTCAGGAGTCTCCTGGAATTTAAGTTCAACGGCATCGTTAATCTTGTAACCCATAAATAATAAACCCCTTCGCTACTAAATTTTTTGACAAAGTAGCAAATGGGGTTAGTCCCGTGTGTTGACGAGAGACTTTTCAAACGCACAGGACTCGTTCAAAAAGGAAAGGGGTGGAAATAGAATCCACCCCTTGAGCCCTTGTAATTCCTTTGGTGCCCGAGACCGGAATCGAACCGGTACGATGTTGCCATCGCAGGATTTTAAGTCCTGTGCGTCTGCCAGTTCCGCCACTCGGGCATGTGCTTCTAACATAATAGCGCATAGATATTTTAGCATTTGCCGTTACTTATGTCAATGACAGCAAATCCCTTATGTTGCTGGTCATCACCCTTTATAACGAGGACCGCCTCATGGCGGGTTTTGATTTTTTTAAGAACCGGGACGATTAGCTAATAAAATAAATAAAAAAGGGTGTAAGAAGGTGGTCCCGAACTAACGTAGTATTTATTAATTATAATCTTATAGAAAAAGGTCTGGAGCGGAGGGTCCGTTATGCAAAGTTTAGAGTTGCACAGGGTTCCGGTCGAAAGGCTGAGAAGGGTTTGTAAACTGGATGAGCTTGATTTCTGCACGACAACTGAGGACGTGCCGCCTCTTGATGGCTTTATCGGTCAGGAGAGAGCCGTGCGCGCGATGCAGTTTGGTCTGGCCATGGACGCCCCCTGTTACAATATCTTCGTGGTAGGGCAACCCGGCACAGGCAAGAGCACTTATGTTCGAGCGGTTGTCACCCAGGCGGCGTCAAAAGGCTCCCAGCCCAGTGACTGGTGTTATATTTACAACTTTACAGAGCCGGAGCGTCCCCTGGCTGTTTCTCTGCCTGCAGGGGAGGGCCGTGGCTTCCAAAAAAGCATGGAAGAGTTTGTCTCTGAACTGCGGGTAGCTTTGCCAAAGGCCTTTGAAGGTGGGGACTTTGAACAGCAGAAGGACGCCATCGAACAGTTGGTGAACCAGAAAATGGCCGACTATTTTCAACAGCTTGAAGAGGAGGCCGGAGAAGCTGGATTTAACGTTAAGCAGACCCCTAAAGGGGTTGTGTTTATACCCCTCAAAGATGGAGAGCCACTGTCCAAGGATGATTATGAGAAACTACCTGCCCAGCAAAGGCGGGATATGGAAGAAGAAGGCCGTAAACTAAAGAAAAAGCTGGAAGGGACCTTTCATACCGGGCGGATGCTGGAAAAACAGGCTAAAGAACAAATTGACGAACTTGAGAAGCAGATTGCTCTTTTTGCAGCCGGGCCACTGCTTGGTAAACTACAAGAAAAGTACAAAGACTGCCCTACTATCCTCAATTACCTCGAAATAGTACTGAAGGACGTAACCGACAAACTGGAACTGTTCAAAGGTTCTGAACCTCATCCCGCCCAACAGCTATTACAGATTTCCCAGGAGGAGGCCGACCCTTTTAACCGTTATAAAGTGAACCTGTTTGTTAACAACGAACAAAACGGGGGAGCCCCGGTCGTTATTGAACCCAGTTCAAGCTATTACAATCTTTTCGGAAAAATCGAGTACCGGAGCCAGGTACTGGTCATGAGTACAGACTTTACGATGGTCAAGCCGGGTGCCATCCACCGTGCCAACGGGGGTTACCTGATCCTGCAGGCCAAGGATGTGCTGAGTGACCCCTTCATTTGGGATACGTTGAAGAAAGCGCTGAAGTATCGCCAGGCGATGGTAGAAAACATTGGCGAGCAGTACCGCCTGGTGCCTACAGCTACCCTCAGGCCGGAGCCTATTTCTCTAAACGTTAAGGTCATCTTAATCGGCAATCCGATGTTGTACCACCTGTTGTACAGCCTCCGGAAAATCTCCGCCATTACGCTTCTTTTGTAAGTTCAGTCTGCCGGCGGGAAAACCTTAAACATTTCAGCCGGGATGGGCTGGCCAGGTTGATCGAACACTGCTCGCGCCTAGCTGGAGACCAAAACAAACTTTCTACCCGCTTCAACGAGGTGGTTGAAATAGTCAGTGAGGCCGCAGCCTGGGCCAAGGTGGATAATTCCATGTGGGTAAAAGGATTCCACGTTAATGAGGCCATCAAGGAAAAGATTTATCGCTCCAACAGGATTGAGAAAAAACTGCAGGAGATGGTGCTGCAGGAAACGATAATGATTGACACGGCCGGCGCTGTAGTTGGTCAGATAAACGGCCTATCCGTAATCGACTCGGGTGATTACACTTTTGGACGGCCTATGAGGATTACGGCCAGGACCTATATGGGGCGCGGCGGTGTGATTAATATTGAGCGGGAAACGAATATGAGTGGGAACATTCACAACAAGGGTGTGCTAACCCTGGGAGGCTACCTGGGGGGCAAGTTTGCCCAGGGCAAGCCGCTGGGAGTTACGGCCCAGATTACCTTTGAGCAGCTATATGACGGGGTGGAGGGAGACAGTGCTTCCAGCGCGGAACTCTACGCTATTTTGTCCAGCCTGGCGGACATTCCCTTGAAGCAGGGTCTGGCGGTAACCGGTTCGGTCAACCAATTCGGTGAGATTCAACCCATAGGTGGCGCTACTGAAAAGATAGAAGGCTTTTTTGACCTATGCCGCGTCAAAGGTTTGTCCGGCGACCAGGGGGTGGTTATCCCGGTGCAAAACCTGGATAATCTGATGCTCAAGGAGGATGTGGTGGAGGCTGTGAAAGATAGCCTTTTTCATATTTACGCGGTCAAAAACATAGAAGAAGGGATTGGGCTATTAAGCGGACTGCCAGCAGGCCAGCTGGGGGAAGACGGCAGCTACCCGCAAGGTACCGTGTTCTACCTAGTCGACCAGAAAATCCACGAATACAACGATGGGCTGCGCAAAGTGGGAGCAAATACCCGGCGTGGTAAAAAAACGGTGGGTCAGATAAAGTAAAAAAGCCCTTTATGGTCCTATAAGGTTCCATACTAAAGGTGTCTTTAAGTGCCTGTCCATATAACAACATTGTGAACTGGCGCCCACATCGCTAATTTTTGATTCTCTGCTTATGTCGCTGCTGGCTTTTAAATATGGCTACGAATTACGTTTGGTTTTCAGCCTCTGCTACGTCAGCCATATATATGTCAGCTAAGTGTTAAAAGATGCTCTTAGATGCCGCTGTTTCAAAGAGCATCTTTCTTAAGCCCTTCTTTCCGCAGCAGTGTGAGCAGGGCTGTGGCTGCAGCATCTTCCGGGTTGTCGTTGCAGCTTTCGAAGTACTCATCCTTATAGCACCACTTGTCTGTATCCTTGTCGTAAGTCAGAGAAAAACCCTTACTTGATCGTTTTTTTAATTCATAGAGCAGCATGGTCAGCCTGGGAAGCCAGACCAGGTGGCCAACGTTGCGCAGGGAGAGGACGATTTTTTTATCCTTTTCGTGCTTGGGTACAATCGGTTCAATGATTTCTTCTCCGCCTTCACCGTATACTATGGTAAGGTCGCCAACCTTCGGCTCCCAGGGGAAATACTTCGCCAGTTCTTTAGCCAGTTCAACATTAATCACCGTTTAAGGCCTCCTTTTCCAACAAGGACAGATTGGTGGGTCATTCGATTATATAAAGGGAATTTTATATCATAATATGGAAGGGTAGCTTAAACGGGACACCCAGCAGACTTTTTTTATTTGGGGCTGCGTGTTTATCAGCGCACAACCAGAACCGGGCAAGGAGCATAGCGGGTGACGGCGCTGCTGACGCTCCCCATGAGGTAGCCTTTAACGCCGCTGAGACCTCTGCTGCCCATGATAATCAGATCATATTTGTCAACCCTTGCCTTCAGACAAATAGCATCTGCCGGGTGGCCAGGTACCATGTCAGTGTCAATCGTGATATTGAATTCTTCTAATTCTTTGCTCGACTGCTCCAGCAGTTCTTTCCCCTGGCTCCTTGACTCCTCAATGACAATACTGCGAAAACGATCCACAGGCAGGACCGGCACCACGTGAAAAAGCGTAACCTCAGAGCCAAGTATAGAAGCCAGTTCGGCAGCCTGGTGGGCAGCCAAAGACGCTTTCTCGGAGCCGTCAACAGGGATAAGTATCTTCTTGTACATACTCAACACACCTTTCCTTAATTAAATATAACTTCCTTATAATTTTTCAAAATCCTGCAAGTACGGACCAGGCCGGATTCAAAAACACGGTCAAAAAAAGTGAGAGCCATTAGGATAATCCTAGCTTTTTGTGACATTATGACTATATTACTTGAGCCTTTAAAAATTTCTCATTGTTTGAAAAAAAACTTGTGCTATGATAATTACGGAATAATATGCAGGGGGGAAGGGGTTTGTACACAAACTGGAGACGTACTCTTGTTATTGTTGCGGTGGCAGCTTTAATTGCTGGAGTGATGTTTGCCGGAGGTTGCCAGCTTGTCAAGGATTTTTATCCCGCAAAGCAGGGGGATGGGGGAGGCGGCCTTGCTACAGCCGAACTGTTGCCGGGGGTGGGTCCTGATGCCATCGCCGATGTAGTGTCTCAAACCAGTCCATCGGTGGTGAAGATAGCAACCCGGGTAACAACCGGCGGTTCGGGCAATCCCCTTGCGGATGACCCGTTTTTCCGCCAGTTTTTCGGGTTTCCTTCCAGGCAAAGGGAGCAAGAGGGTCTTGGCTCAGGGTTTATAATGTCAGCAGACGGCTATGTCTTAACCAATGAGCATGTGGTTGACGGGGCTGATGAGATAACCGTCACCGTAACCGGTTTTGACCAGGAGTTGCCGGCCAGGGTGGTAGGCGCGGACTTCGATTTGGATCTTGCCCTACTTAAACTGGATGCGGGGAGGGACCTCCCTTTCCTGCCCCTGGGCAACTCGGACCAAATCAGGGTAGGCAACTGGGTCATTGCCATAGGTAATCCTTACGGACTGGATCATACGGTTACGACTGGTGTGATTAGCGCTAAGGGACGTCCCATTACTGTGAGCGACCGCCAGTACGAAAACCTGCTCCAGACAGATGCCTCCATCAACCCTGGAAACAGCGGGGGGCCTCTCCTGAACCTGCGGGGTGAAGTGGTGGGGATTAATACAGCCATCAACGCTGAGGCTCAGGGTATCGGTTTTGCTATACCTACCAGTACCGTAAAGCGGGTACTGGAGGATCTCAAAAACAATGTCAGTGCCGTACGGCCCTGGATAGGTGTACAGGTTCGTTCCGTGGATGAGGATGCCATACGTGCCCTGGGGCTGGATAAGGCTGAAGGGGCGTTGGTTGCAGGAGTTATCAGTGGCAGCCCGGCGGAAAAAGCAGGTTTGAGGCAGGGTGACGTCATCATGGAATTCAACGCAAACAAGATCAGCAATGCGGATGACCTGGTCGCTGCGATTAAGGCCTGTCAGGTCAACGCCAAGGTTAATGCCCTCGTGGTTCGCAACAGGCAGCTTCGTACTGTTAGTATAACTGTTGCAGAGAAACCCCGGAATATCAATTAAAACATTTGTAATGGTTTTAGGAGTGCGTGGATGATTAACTGGAAAAGAATTTACCGGCTTTTGGAGAATGTGACGCCCCTGGCGGCAGATTGCGGCAAAATTTGTGGCGCAGCCTGCTGTTCGGAGTGGGAGCAGGGGGTGGGAATGTACCTGCTGCCGGGGGAGGAGATAATGTTTAGCAAAAATGAGGTATGGTTGTCCTGGCAGGAGCACTCAACGGAAGAATATGAGTTTTGCCCGAGTTGGACCGGCAGTGTCGACTTTGTCACTTGTAACGGCGCCTGTCCCAGAGACAAAAGGCCTTTTGCTTGCCGGACTTTCCCCGTCATGCCTTACCTTGCGATAGACGGAAATCTTGAAATGATGCTTGACCAGAAGGCCTCCCTGCTTTGTCCGCTGGTTAAGGCAGGCGATCTGGGGCTTCTTGAGCGCCGCTTCCTGGTTCGAACCAAATTGGCCTGGGAGGAGCTTTTGCAGAACAAGTTGATCAGGGATGATGTAGAGTGGGAGTCCCGGCGTCTTGACCGGGAGCAGGCGGAGCCCTGGAAAAAAATGCTCTAACGGTCATAAGGGCGATAACAAATTGGCTCTTTAAAAGTATAATTTCCAACAAAAAAGCCGGGTCGCTCCGGCTTAAATTTATCCAACCAAGCGGTTGAGCAAACGGAAGAAAAACTTGATGGCTGATATTATGAAGGAAAAAAAAGCAAAGAAGTTGGCAAAAAATGATTGTCTATGCTGAGCAGCTAATGAGTAGTCCATTAACGAGACCCCCTTGTTAAAAATGTATATGCTTATGAAAAGTGTTCCGTTCCTATATTTGCTATAATATGTTACTATGTGCAGTTTAGTTACAATATGTTTTTAGTCCCACATCCCAAAGCCCTTTCCAGCAGCTCTACCGTGTTAACCACATCGGTTTTACAGCCGTGCCTGGCCAGGCCGTGGCGCAGCTGCATGATGCAGGTGGGGCAGGAAGTCGCGACGATTTCCGCCCCGCTTTTTTTAATGGCAGTAATTTTCTTATCCAGGATAGCCATGCTGGTCTGGTAGTGATAAAGGGCAAAAGTGCCCCCACTGCCGCAACAGTCCGCGGCGCCGTCCATTTCTCTGAAGTTCCGGCAGGTAAGTAGCAGCAGTTCACGCGGCGCGGCCGTAATCCCCTGCGCTTTGGCCAGGTGGCAGGGATCGTGATAGGTTACCGCCTTTTGAAAATGTTGTAGCTTCGGGTTGTACTTTTTAATCAGTTCAAGCAGCAATTCCGACAACTCGACCACCTTAATCCCGGCGAATTCTGGGCTCTCCTTGAGGGCAGCAGTGCAGGAAGCGCAGTCGCTGATCACGGCCTGCACCTTTAAACGTCGAAAAACCTCGCTGTTGGCTGAGGCCAGGGCAACGGCGGCAGCTGCTTCGCCGCTGGCCAGTTGGGGTAGGCCGCAGCATTTTAATTCCGGCGGGATAACCACTTCGCAGCCGAGTCGGGAAAGGACTGCTACTGTGCTTGCAGCTACATTGGGGAACATAAAGTTGGTGGAGCAGCCCAGGAAATAGCCCACCCGCAGCCTGGTTTGTCCGGTGGCCGGGGTTATGGCTGGGATGGTGG
>Ga0209639_1003454_pt1 | contig 10546 bp, 7 predicted proteins | sample EPASupsiteHSE605_FD_187268 | JGI IMG/M metagenome (GOLD analysis project Ga0209639, IMG submission 187268) | Bioremediated contaminated groundwater from EPA Superfund site, New Mexico - Sample HSE6-05 (SPAdes) (version 2) | ecosystem: Environmental > Aquatic > Deep subsurface > Groundwater >...
AAAGGATTTTGCCCAAAGAAAAACACCCGAGGGATCCATTTTCAGCACAAAAATATCATCAGCACCTGACGAAGTAAGTATAGTTGTTCCTGGTCCGGGGTCAAAATCCACTGTTCCCTGAAAGCTCCCGGTGATATAAACATTTCCGTACATATCAGTATTTATGGAACCTCCATGTTCACTTGAAGTCCCACCGAAAGATCTTGCCCACAGAAAATTGCCGTATGCATCCATTTTCTGTACAAAAACATCTGGTCCTCCAGCCGGGTTCAGGGTTGTTGTACCGACTCCCGGGTCAAAATCCACTGGTCCGCAAAAATACCCGGTAGAAAAAACATTCCCGAAAGCATCTGTGCTTGTAGCTCTACATTCATCTTCAGATGTGCTTCCGAATGACTTTGCCCAGAGTAAATTGCCGTCGGGATCCATTTTCTGCACAAAAATATCTACTGAAAATCCTTCTGAGGTGCGGTTATCAACACCTGTTCCGGGGTCAAAATCCACTGTACCCTGAAAATACCCCCCTGTGAAAACATTGCCGGAAACGTCTGTGCTGATATATCCTAAGTCATTGCCAGAACCACCAATAGCTTTTGCCCAAATGAAGTTCCCGGAAGAATCTGTTTTCTGCACAAAAAGATCATAATTTCCTTGAGAGGTGAGGGACGTGTTTCCTGCGCCGGAATTAAAATCAACAGACTCCCTAAAGCAGCCCGATGTAAAAACATTCCCGGAATCATCTATACTGATGGACAATCCCAGATCAACAGATATTCCTCCAAAAGATTTTGCCCATTCGAAATTTTGAGCATTGAGTGTTGTTGTCGCCAAAAGGCCGATTAATACAAATGTTGAAATTATTTTCATTTTGTTCTTTTTTCGTAATATGTGCAACGATTGCCAGCGCTATCTTCTGGTATTATAATTCCAAACATAACGCTCAAATTCGGATGCATATGATTAATCATTTCTGTAATAATTCCAAAAATACAAATATTTTCCAAACACAACAATTGAATACAAAATTTCAATGAGGGCAAGACTGGAGCAGGGCAGGTGAGTGGTCATGTCACGGATTACATCCGGATGGCTAATGGGGCTGCGGCATTGTGGTTTTCATTTATGCAATTCTCAAAATCAGTAAACAATTACTCTTTCACAAGAGTAAATGTGGCCTTCTTGTCTCCGGAACTGACTTTTACAAGATAAACACCCGCTGGTGCAGCAACAGACATATTTGCAATTTGAGTCTGCTGAAATGACATTTTTTTAATCAGTTTTCCATCAATGTCAAAAATTGAGATCGTTGTGTTTTGATAAACATTTCCGAGATCAATTGAGAAATTACCATTTGTAGGATTCGGATAAACAATAAAAGTATTACCAAAGTCATTTTCAAAAATGCTTTCAGAAGAAGTAGACTGACTCATTTTATGCACAAAAAAATCGGCATCACCTTGAGAAGAGAGAACCGTAGTTCCTGTTCCAGGGTTAAAATCTGCAGTTTCCATAAAATGCCCAATTGTATATACATTGCCGGAACTATCAACATGAATTGAATTACCATAGTCGTTAGAGGTGCCTCCGAAAGATTCAGCCCAAAGGAAATTGCCTGACGAATCCATTTTCAGCACAAAAACATCAAAAGAACCTGCTGAAGTGAGGATAGCGGTATCAGTTCCATAACTAAAATCAATGTATTCAGAAAAGCACCCTGTAGTATATAAATTACCGTATGCATCTGAATTGATGGAAAAACCACGGTCATTTGATGTACTTCCAAAAGACTTTGCCCAGAGAAAATTGCCTGCTGAATCCATTTTTTGAATAAAAATATCATCATTACCAGCAGAAACGAGCATATGGGTTCCTGCTTCCGGGTCAAAATCTACAGTTCCCTGAAAGCCTCCTGTCGTATAAATATTTCCGGCTTCATCCATGCTGATTGAAGATGCTTCCTGACAATCTGCGCCATCGAATGTTTTCACCCAAAGTAAATTGCCTGCTGAATCCATTTTTTGTACAAAAACATCAGTACAACCAGTAGAAGTGAAAAAAGAAGTTCCTGCTCCTGGATCAAAATCAATTGTGTCCTGAAAGCTTCCAGTGATATAAACATTGCCTGATGCATCGTTGATTATGCCATTGCCATTGTCATACAATGTACCACTGAAAGATTTTGCCCAAATGAAATTCCCTGAGCAATCCATTTTAAAAACAAAAATATCAGTATAACCTCCTGAAGTGAGAGTAAAGTCACCAGCTCCAGTGTCAAAAGTCATTGTTTCCTGAAAGGTTCCTGTTGTATAAACATTTCCTGAAGCATCGATGCTGATGGAAGACACTTTGTCATAAGATGGACCTCCAAAGGATCTCGCCCAAAGGAAATTGCCTGCTGAATCCATTTTCTGTACAAAAACGTCTTGATAACCAGCCGAAGTGAGAGTTGTTGTTCCGGTGCCGGGGTCAAAATCAACGCTTTCATGAAAACCGCCCGTGATATAAATATTCCCGTAAGTATCTGTCTTGATTGAGCTACCGGCATCAATTGATGTACCTCCGAAAGATTTTGCCCAAAGGAAATTGCCGGAGGGATCCATTTTCAGTACATAAACATCACAATTTGCTCCAGTGAGGATATTAACGCCAACTCCTGCATCAAAATCAATACTCCCCAAAAAGGTTCCGGTGGCATACACATTCCCGGCAGCATCTGTACAGATGGAATAACCGTAGTCAGTGGAAAAATTTCCGTACGCTTTCGCCCATTCGAAATTTTGAGCATTGAGTGTTGATGTCGCCAAAAGGCCGATTAATACAAATGTTGAAATTATTTTCATTTTGTTCTTTTTTCGTAATATGTGCAACGATTGCCAGCGCTATCTTCGGGTATTATAATTCCAAACATAACGCTCAAATTCGGATGCATATGATTAATCATTTCTGTAATAATTCCAAAAATACAAATATTTTCCAAACACAACAATTGAATATAAAATTTCAATGAGTGCATGACTGTCGCAGGGCGGGTGAGTGGTCATGCCACGGATTACATCCCAGATTGCTAATGGGGCTGCGGCATGGAAGGTACATCCGCATTTTACAAATTCAATCCATGCTCAATATTTCGCGACAGATCGCTGATAAATCGGGCCATGGGTGCGCCATCCATCACATCATGATCAATCAGAACGGACATTCTGAGTATATCCCGGATTTCAATGCTGTCATTTACCACAGCCGGTTTTTTAATGATGGAACTTACTCCAAAACAGACAGGGTGAACAGATATGGGAATGAACCAGCCATCGACTTTCCCCATCATTCCCAACGATGTAAATGCCACATTTCCCATTTTTCTGAAGGCCAGCCGTGGGTGCCTGAGCAAATACCGCCAGAAATATCTTCGCAGGAATTTCGGAAGTGAATAGTAAATCCTTTCAGATTTCCGGGTTTTGCGCTGGAGCACTATTTCTTTATCTGATAATGAAATGTTTTTTGCTTCTGCAATCTGCATTGCTATTGAATCAATACTTCTTTCCTGAGCTTTTTCGATGATCAACGGAATGGGTACTTTTATTCCCTTTATTTCTTTCTCCACAGCAACAGACACATGAATATCATCGAAAATAATTTGTCTGTTTTTCCTCAAAAGATACGAGCCTGAAGTATCATGTTTTTTCATGGTGCAGGCTATCACTGAAATCAGCCAGGCATTGAATGATATTCTGTTGACATGTGTTTTATTATACGCTCTGATTTTCTTTCTGCTATCGGTAACATCAAACTCCATCAATCCGGTTACATGGTGTTTCTGCTTTCCGATTTCGCATACATCCATGCTGGCAATTCTTGAATCAGGGAATTTTTGAATCCTGTAATTTTTCATCGGCTCAGTCTTTTTCTGCATGGTGCAAGGCTTTCTTCACAGTATACAATTTCAACATCATTTCCGGCATAACCATTTGAATGGAATTGCAATACGGGTTACATCCCACCCCCAAAAATACGAACATTTTTCAAACTCAACAATCATCATCCACCGTGTCACCCTGAACTTGTTTCAGGGTCTGCGGTGGATGATGAGTCACGCATGGTAGATACTGCACTTCGACAGGCTCAGTGACCGGCACTACCATGCGTGGCAGGAAGAATTGGTCGGTTTTATAATTCGGTTTGGTATAAGAGCTGACAAGTAAATACTATTGGCGGGGAGCCAGGTGTAGCGATTTTAACCTTAACTTTCTGATCAGAACAGATGACACAAATCCGCACGCGGCCAGAATGATCAGGAATAAGGCCCGCCATGGTCTGACATCCATTGCCATCAGTGGAAAAACACATGAAACAATCAGGAGCAATAATCCAATCAAATACTTGTATCTGCGAATAAATTCAAGATACAGATTGAAAACAAGCAGAGATACAGAAAGGAGTATTACCGATGCTTTGATGGTGATGCCAAATGCAACCGATGTATGATTCATGGGATACAGACTGTAGAATGCATTATGAATAATCACCAGCACAATTAACTGGATCAGTGTAATCAGTATTGGCCGCAGGATTTTTTTGATCATGATCGGTTATTAATATTTCCTAACGATGGCTGTATTTGGTTGCTTATTCAAAGATGCTATTTGCAGCAGCTTTTCTTTTTACGCTTGCTGTGTTTGTTTTTGGCAGGTGCTGATTGCGTGCCGATGCTGGTTTGATCAACAGCGGTTTGTGTTGCCGGCTTATCGGTTTTCACAAGGCGAACAAACCAGGTGTAGGGCGGAATATCGAATTGCTGAATGCCATATCCATCGGTCGATGGGTAAGAACTGTGCAGCCACATCTTTTTTCCCTGCACATTGATGGAGTCAACAATGCCGCAATGGCCCCAGGAGTGGTCGTGCCAGAACTGTACAAAATCACCGCGCTTCACTTGTGTCCAGTCATCGATGGGAATACCGGCTCCTTTGCGGATGAGCGCATAATACACGCCTTTGGGCTCGGGCGAACCATTTTCAATCTGTAAGTATATTTCTTCAATACTGCTGCGGGGCTGATCAATACGAATGTTGACGGTATCGGCCGAATCGAGCGCGATGAAATGACCCAGCACTCCAATGACAAAATCGGTACATACCGCGCTGTAATACGTGGGCGAAATGGTCTTGCCATACATCACTGTCGTATCAAGCACGCGCTGATTCAATGCGGGAATCTGCGCACTCAGCTGCATGGAACAGAACAACAATATACATGTGATGATGCGCATTGGAAGCTGATGACAGGTCGTTTCGATGGCGTTTATGGGCTGTACAAAAATACGATTGTTTTGGTAATGATCTTATTTATTGATTATTCAGGATCAATACAAGAGTGTGTTCCCATCACTCCAACACCCAGCCGGCATGTGTCAATGTTTTCCGGCAATCGGGACAAAAATGGGTGAGACTATTCAGCCGGTCTTTTCCTTCAGCATCGCGCATATAGCAGGTGTTGCAGGGACAGTGCGGCAATCCTTCGGTGTGCCCCAATTCATGAATTACCACTTTGAACAGTTTTTCGCGTTTGTTATTTCCTTTCAGCCGGTACAATGACACAATGCATGATTTTCCGGGGCAATAGCCGAGCCCAAACACGCCCCAGTCGGCGTACTTTCCTTTGGTGGTGCTGATGTCGTTTTTTGTCAGTCCAATGGTGATATAGTCATCTTTGGTCCGGCTCTTCAGAAACCGGATGAGAGAATCGGCTCTGTAACGGGTTTTAGCTGCATTCATCATATTTTCCGGAAAAGCAATGGGTTCTTTAACAAGGATGTCCGGATGCAATTTCTTCAATTCAGCTGCAATAAATTTTGTTTCCGATTCAGGGAATCCTGCAAAAGGCTGAATGATGATGGTCTTTTTGGACGGCTCTTTATCAGCGGAGTTTGAGCGCTGATTGCACGCCGGAAAGAAAATTACAATGAATGCCGGTAAAATTATTTTATACAGATACTTTGACATGTTGGATATTATTTCGGTGAAGAAAACTTTCAAAAATACAATAACGAAACAATCTGTAATAACGTATTTCAACAGGCGACAGTCATCAGTCATCAGGCGACAGGCATCAGGCGTTGGAAAATACGAAATCAGAAATACGAAATCAGAAATACGAAATCAGAAATTTGAAATATGAGAAAGTCGTCAGGCGACAGTCATCAGGCGACAGGCGATAGGCGACAGGCGTTGGAAAATACGAAATCAGAAATACGAAATATGAAATACGAAATACGAAATCAGAAATATGAAATTTGAAATATGAGAAAGGCGACAGGCGATAGGCATCAGGCGTTGGAAAATACGAAATCAGAAATACGAAATCAGAAATTTAAAATATGAGAAAGTCGTCAGGCGACAGTCATCAGGCGACAGGCATCAGGCGTCAGGCATCAGGCGTCCGCCGCGGCGGACAGAGTGAGAGCGCTGCGTTTATCGGAATGTTTTAAGTTATTCCGCGTTAATCCGCGTCTAAATCTCCTGCCGCATGCCTCATGCCGCATGCCGCACGCCTCATGCAAAAAAGGGCCATCACTTGCGCGACAGCCCTTCGGGTTATGGTATCTACTGTGTGTATTCCTATTTCGATTCAGGCAACCAATAGCCTGTGAAGATGTTTACATCCCTGAAATATTTGTTGGCGATTTCGCACAAACGGGCAGGCGTAATTTCATTGATACGTTTTTCGTAGGTCAGAATTCTTTCGGGATCGGTGCCATACAAATAAGCAGTCTGCAACTGATTCATCCAGAAATTATTTTTCTGCATATTGTCTTTGTATGTTTCGATGGCCGGCTCGCGTACACGTTTCCAATCGCTGTCGGTAATGTTTCCGGGCTTTTTGGTTTCTTCAACCAGGCGCAGGAAAGTTTCGTTTACCGCTGCAATATTATCGGGACTGCAAGGGAAATTCGACTGCATAAAGAGTTCTTCTTTCGGATATTTGCGTACGTTGCCATAAAATCCGCCACCATAAATAGCACCCATTTTTTCGCGGATGGTATCAATAATGCGGTTGTTGATGACCGATGCCAGTTGTGATAAAGCGAAGGTTTCATCGGCATTGTAGGCAATGGTTTTGGTGTAGAAATGATTCAGCTGAGCTTTGGGTTCAGTTCCTTTTTTCAGTGTGAAACTGTTTTTACCGCTTTTGGTAGTGAAGCCGAGATCTTTGTATTTGCCTTCGGAAGTACCGGCTGCAAGTCCGCCAATATATTTCTCAATCAAAGGTTTGATCTGGTCTTCGGTGAATGAACCTACAAAAGTATAATACATGCCTTTCGGATTTCCGAGACGTGCTTTATAAAATGCCAGCGCATTATCGACATTGATTTTATCATAGTCGGCCGGGCTGCTGAAGCGGTGTGCGCGCGGATTGTTCTGATAGAGTACATTGTAAACGGTGTCGGCATACAGATATTCGGGGTTGCCTTTCAGGTTCATCATTTGCTGTTTGTTGCGGGTTACAAACGATCCGAAAGCATCCATATCCTTGCGGGGTTCGGTGCATTTGAGATAGATAAGCTGGAGCATGGTTTCGAGATCTTTCACGCTGCTGTTGCCCGAAATATTTTCGGTATAGTCGTCTACAACCGGGATAACGCTTACGTTTTTGCCGGATAAGAATTTGGTCAGATCGGTTGCTGAAAATTCGCCGTAACCCATTTCTTCAACAGCGTTGTTGCAGTACTGGGCACTTTGATAATCGGTTCCGGTGTATGTGCTGTAACCACCGTAGCGACTGCCTTTGAATACAATTTCGTCGTTTTTGAAAGTGGTTGGTTTGATGCTGACTACAGCACCATTGCTGAGTGTGTAGGTGGTGGTTCCGAGTTTTTCGTTTTTCTCGGTCTTTACAATGGTACCGGCTTTAGGTTCAGCTTTCAGTAACGAAGAAGCAATCTGTTTTTCGACATAAGGTTTTACTTCCATCTTCAAAGCCTCATCAACCCATGCTTTCAGTTCTTCGTTCTTTGGATTTTTGTCCGACGTTTTTGTTGTCACATAGCAGAAATAATTTTTATCGAAATCGATTTTATTGCGGATAGCATCGAAGTCTGATAATTTGATTTCGCTGATATGTTTTTTTACAAAATTATATTCCCATTCAATACCCGGAATCGGCTCCTGTTCGAGGAAGTGATTGACATACTCATTGGTCAGTCGTTTCGATTCGGTTTTATTACGCTCATTGTATTGTTTTTCGTATTGCGCCAGGACAGTCGCTTTGGCACGTTCGAGTTCAGCAGAAGTAAAGCCGAATTTTTTCACGCGCATGGTTTCATTAACGAGTGTTTGAACGGCTTGTTTGATTCCATCGGGGCTGCAGGCAGCAACACCGGTAAAGCTTTCGAAACCGCGCGCCCAGCCTCCGTTGTATGCATATGCATAAATGAAAGGAGGATTGGCAGAATTCACCAGTTCATCAAGGCGGGCATACATCATATTGAATGCGAGATTTTCAACCACATCATTCAGATAATCAGCCTCGGTAATGGTTTTTGTTGAAGGACGTGAACTGCCGACAATGCTTACCTGTGTCATATCGGCTTCGGCATCGCTGACAACAATAGCGCTGCTTGACATGAAAGGTTTGATTTCGAACAATTCGGGACGTGGACGAATAGGAGTCGGATTTTTATGTGCGGAAAATTTTTCGATGATCAGTTTTTCAGCTTCCTCAACCGGCATATCGCCTACAACAACAACAGCCTGCAGATCGGGACGATACCATTCGCGATAGAAACGACGGATGACATCGTATTTGAAATTTTCAATAATTTCATCTTCGCCAATGGGTAAGCGTTTGCTGTATTTTGAATTGTTGAGCAGCAGCGGCAGCCAGATTTTCATCATGCGGTCGTCGGCACCTTTACCAAGGCGGCTTTCCGAAAGAATAACGCCACGTTCTTTATCAATTTCTTCGTCAGTAAGCAATGCACCGTAGGCCCAGTCGGCAATTACAGTAAATGCTTTGTCGAGTTTTTCCTTATCGTCGCTTGGGACCGGCAGAATATACACGGTCTGATCGAAGCCTGTATAGGCGTTCAGGTCGTTACCAAAACCAACGCCGATGCTTTGTAAATAATGCACCAGATCGTTGCCCGGAAAATGCTTCAACCCATTGAAGCACATATGTTCCATGAAGTGTGCAAGGCCCTGCTGATCGTCGTCTTCGAGAATCGCACCGGCATTGACCACCAGACGAAGCTCGACTTTACGCTCAGGCTTTGCATTGTACTTGATGTAATAGGTTAAACCATTCGGAAGTTTCCCGATTTTCACATCGGACGACACGGGAATCTTTTCGGTACCAACCTGAGCATTGGCGCCCAGAAAAGTACTCAACAGAAGGCCGGTCAATAGAAAAACATACTTTTTCATGTAGGGTTAATTTTTGATAACAAAATTAACTAATCCTTCCTTATTTTAGTATATAAAATCTGCAAACGGGAGGAGCCTTCATGATGAAATCAATGTAATATGCAGAAATACAAATAGATATAGAGATTTTCAATATACAACTTTTTGTAAAATAATCGACAAACGGGCTTGAGGTATGCGGCATGCGGCATGAGGCAGGCGGCGGGCGGCACAACGTCCCGCCGGTCATTGAACCTGTCGAAATGCGGCGGGATAAACTCCACGCACAACGCTCAGGGCTCAACGCGACAAGGGCGTGTGGGCGTGTTTCGCTCTCTTCGCCGATGCGGACTGATGGCTGAAAGCTGCTTAACCAATAACCATTAACCATTAACCATTAACCATTAACCATTAACCAATAACCATTAACCGTTAACCGTTAACCGTTAACCGTTAACCGTTAACCAGCTCACCGCTCACTGTTCACCGCTGGCGAATGGACTTGCGCTGCAATCAAGTCAGCAAATAATTATCTTTGCAAAAAGGAAAAAAATGACACAGGAAAAACATATATGGAAACCCGGCAACATGTTGTATCCACTGCCGGTAGTGATGGTTTCGTGCGGCAACAGCGAGAAGCACAACATCATCACCATTGCATGGACCGGCACTTTATGCACCAATCCGCCCATGGTGTATATTTCGGTGCGGCCCGAGCGCTATTCATATGCTATGATCAAAGAACAGATGGCGTTTACCATAAACCTCGTAGACAAGCAACTGGTGCTGGCTGCCGATTTTTGTGGTGTGCGCAGCGGAAAAGATATCGACAAGTTCAAATCCATGAAACTCACTCCTGCTGCGGGTGTTGACATAGCCTGTCCCTACATTGCCGAGAGTCCTCTGTCGATGGAATGCAAGGTGACACAGATTATTGAGTTTGGATCGCATCACATGTTTATGGCCGAAGTGCTGAACACCATTGCAGATGAGCGATTCTTCAACAAACGGACATCGAAATTTGAAATCGAACGGGCGGGTTTGGTCAATTATAATCACGGCGGATATTTCGAACACGGCGATTTGCTGGGAACGTTTGGGTATTCGGTGAAGAAGAAAGCATGAGGCATGCGGCAGGCGGCATGAGG
>Ga0209639_1003455_pt1 | contig 10541 bp, 14 predicted proteins | sample EPASupsiteHSE605_FD_187268 | JGI IMG/M metagenome (GOLD analysis project Ga0209639, IMG submission 187268) | Bioremediated contaminated groundwater from EPA Superfund site, New Mexico - Sample HSE6-05 (SPAdes) (version 2) | ecosystem: Environmental > Aquatic > Deep subsurface > Groundwater >...
TTGGCACCGGAGAAAAGCCCAATGAAGATCAGATTAAACGACTGAAAAAGATAACCTCCGAAATCCCAGATGATGATATATTACTTCAAAATGCAGACACCATAAAGGCCCTTGCAGACCCAACCAGGCTTAAAATACTTCATTTGTTGAAATATGGTGAATTATGTGTTTGTGAGATAATCACTGCAATGGAAAAACCACAACCTACCATATCTCATCACTTGAACATCTTAAAAAAAGCAGGATTCTTGAAATGGCGAAAAGAAGGGGTTTGGGTGCACTATAGTCTGTCTAACCTAGAAATTACAGACATTTTAGAGAATATCCTAGAAAATAAATGAATTATCTGGAGAGATGCCAAATGAAGGACGATGTTGCTAGTCAAATCACTGATCAAATCTGTGATACTCCTAAACTTGGATTTCTGGATAGATTTTTAACTCTTTGGATTTTTTTAGCCATGGTACTTGGAATTTCCATAGGAGTTTTTTGGCCTGCTTTTAAAGGTATAGTGAACCAGTTTCAGGTAGGAACCACGAGCATACCCATTGCCATAGGCCTCATTCTTATGATGTATCCTCCATTGGCCCGCGTTCGCTATGAAGAATTATCTAAGGTCTTCCGGGACTGGAAGGTTTTAGGATTGGCCATGTTCCAGAACTGGATAGTAGCCCCTTTATTGATGTTTGCGTTAGCTGTAATATTTTTATCAGCATATCCTGAGTACATGGTAGGACTAATTCTAATTGGAATAGCTCCTTGTATAGCCATGGTCTTAGTTTGGAATCAGCTTGCCCAGGGAAACAATGAATATGCTGCCAGTTTGGTGGCTCTAAACAGCATATTCCAAGTCCTCTTTTACAGTGTATACGCATGGTTCTTTATCACTATAGTTCCACCATTACTTGGAATCCAGGGAACTACGATTGATGTGAGTATTTTAGAGATAGCCCAAAGCGTTTTCATTTACTTAGGGATTCCATTCATAGCAGGATTCTTCACCAGATTCTTCCTAATCAGAGTCAAAGGAAAAGAGTGGTACCATGAAAAATTCATACCAAAAATAAGCCCCATAACCCTGATAGCACTTTTATTCACCATAGTGGTGATGTTCAGCTTAAAAGGAGATTACATAGTTCAGATACCATTAGATGTGGTAATCATAGCCATACCCCTGCTGGTATACTTTGTGGTGATGTTTTTCATCACATTTTTCCTGGGATACAAATTGGGAGCAGATTACACCCGAACCACAGCTATATCATTCACAGCAGCCAGTAACAACTTTGAACTGGCCATAGCAGTTGCTATAGCGGTTTTTGGAATTGGATCCGGGGTGGCATTTGCCACCGTAATAGGTCCTTTAATCGAGGTGCCTATCTTAATAAGTCTGGTGAATGTTGCGCTGATCTTCCAAAAACGTTATTTTAAGGGATCATAGTCAAAAAATAGATAAAAATTGATTGATAACTATCCTTCAAATATCTGCATTAGAAAAAACAATGAACAATCACTATGAAGAATCATTGATGGTGATTCAACATGCATATCGGATTTATATTAACGAAAAGCCCCTCAGAACAGGGATTTAGAACATTTATTGATTTTTCAAAATTATATATCAATAATGATCAAATCTCCATTTATTTAGTTGGAAATGGAGTTTACTGTGCCCGAAAAAGTTATTCTAATCCTGATTTAGAAAAGCTTTTTAAATATTCAAAGGCCCATGTGTCTGGCAGTGACCTTAAAGCAAGAGGAATTGAAGGAGAACAAATAAAAGACAGTCTGATTGTGTTTTCAAAGTACGATGACATGGTAAAGGATGTTATGGAGAATTTTAACCAAGTTGTAAGTTTTTAACAACCCAACGGAGTCAGTAAGATGACAACACCCCTGAATGAAAATAGGTCTAACGAAGAAACAATGGTTATTGTGTTGTTGGATGGTCCTTACATTTCACAATATGCAGATATTGGATATAAGATGGCAAAATCTGCCCTGAATTTAGGTTATGTGGTGAAGATATTCTTATACATGGATGGTGTGCACATACCCCGAAAAGATCAAAATCCCCGGGATTTTCCAAAAACTTCCAGGATTATTGAAGAATTAATAGAAAAGGGTTGTGAAATTAAAGCCTGCGTGCGTTGTGCAGCTGCAAGAGGATACTTGGACCAATCACATTACGTAAAAGGGGTTCAAATTACCAGCGTCTATGATCTTGCAGAATGGATGGATGAAAATAACAAAGTTGTAATTTTAGGGAGTTAACCATGTCATCCTCATTAGTTATAATAGATAAAGCCCCTTACGGACATGAAAACGCTTTAAGTGGAATTTATATTACAATAGCAAGTTTAGATAAAGGGCATAAATCTGATGTTCTTTTAATGGGTGATGGTGTTTATGCTGCATTAAAAAACCAGTCAGCGGAAAAAACAATTGGATATCCGTCAGTAAGTGAATTAATATATTCCTTATTCCCTAATGGGACTCTATTTGTCCATTTAGATTCCCTTACCCAAAGAAGAATTAACTATGAGGATCTGGTAGAGATAGCAGAACTTATTGATAGTAAAACTCTCTACAACCTTTCAAAATCAAAAGAACATATAATAAAAATTTAAGAGGCAAATAAAATGGAAATGAAAGAACTGAAATACGAAATTTTCGAAGACGGGGCTCTAGTAAAAAGTGTTTCCATAACTAAAATAATGCCATGCATGGCAGAAGAAGGAAGGGTTAAACTGGCAATGCAGCTTGATTCAACATTAGATCAGGTAATGCCTATATTTTCAGGTAAATTTCCCCCAGGAAAAGTAAATTACATTCCGCACAAAAAAATCCTGACACTAAATACACACGAAAGGGTTATATCATTTTTCCCCTCTGGAAGAATCATGATGATGAACACCAGGGACCCTGAAGAAGGAATAAAAATAATAACAGAGTTCATGGAAAAAATAAACCAATGCTACCTGGAAAGTGAGAGTGGAGATGTAGGCGAAGATCTATCAGAAAAGCTGTCAAAAATAGGGCCATTAAACATTTATAACTGCCTACCCCAAACCAACTGTGAAGAATGCGGAACAGCCACCTGCATGGCATTTTCAATGAAAATTCTCTCTGGAGACAGTACCCTGGATCAGTGCAAACCGTTCTTAAAGGCAGAAAATCAGGAAAAATTGAATTCATTGAAGGAACTTCTGGGGGATCAGCTGATGAAAACCCTGGGATGGGTTGAAAAATAGAGGGTTATATTGCCCTTTTCCTTAAATAACTTGAATTATATAATAATCATCTTAACGAGAGGGTCACGATTTTGTTAGACAAATTGAAAAGTTTGAGCATTCAGGGTCAAACCACCAAAGACCAGCTTTTATGTGTACTTAGGGAAGATGCCAGAAAATTTAATCTTAATGATATTCAACAGTGCAGCCTTCAGATTCAACAGGAAGCAGAATGTATACATACTAATTACAAGATTGAGTATATAAAAGCCGAAATCGGATTTCTAATTCGTATCCGAGAGGTTAAAGATGATAACCTTTATTATGCGGGCCAGGTGGATGTGGAGGAACTGAATACTGCCATTGACATTCTTGAAGTACAGGAAAAAATGGTAAAAGACATGGAAGAGATGAACCCCGCCATCCTCCAGATATATTCAATCATATCCTTATACACTACATTTATAAAGGATGAACCTATCCATCAAGTGGGAACACTATTCCCCGGGGGTTTCACGGTTAAAAAGGAGGGGGATAAATATACTTGCCCGGTGAAAGATAACAACGATGACAATCCCCTGGCATTGTGCCCCTTTTGTATTGCAGAACAGGATGAAGAAGTTTAATGTTAAATACCTTCTCATCATTATTATAGAATTAGTTTGATAAAAATTAGAAATGAAAAGCATAAGGATGGTAAATTAGAAAAATACATCAAACTCCTAAATTTTAATATTCACTTAAAAAACATGGGAATTATTCTTGAACCATTCCACAGAATCTTTCAGGGACTCTTTAATGGGGCGTGGATCATATCCCAACTCTTTTCTTGCTTTAGAATTACTTATATTGCAGTTGCTTACCAGTACCTCGGTAGAATAACTGGTGAAGAGTGGTTTGCTTTTACTGTTCCGGTAGTACAATGAAGTTATTTTACCTGCAGCATTAGCCATCCAGTGTGGTACTTTGAGCCAGGGACGTTTTACTCCTGTAATCTCTTCCAGGGTGCACATGAGCTCCTGCACCGTGATCTTCTCTCCGGATAAGATGTAAGTTCCACCAGATTTACCCCTCCTGCAGGCCAGGATCAGGCCCTCTGCCACATCCCTCACATCAACGAAGTCGTAAGCCCCGTCAATATAGGCTTTCATATCTCCATTCATGTAATTCAGGATTAACTGACCCATCTGGGATACATTATAGTCACAGGGGCCTATTATTCCGCTGGGGCAGACAATCACCGAGTCAAGACCTTTTTTCACACCCTCAAGAACTTCTAACGATGCCTGGGCTTTTGTACGATCGTAGCCTCCCCTGGAATATTCAGGCTTGTAAAAACAGGTTTCATCAATTTGGGTCCCATGTGGAGGTTCCTTCAGGGCATGAACTGAACTGGTATAAATTAAACGATCAACATTATTTTTAAGGCAGGCTTCCACTACATTTCGGGTTCCCATAACATTAACCCGGTAGAGAAGTTCATCCTGTCCAGACATTATGGAAATAATTCCAGCTAGATGGAATACCCTATCCACATCTTCAAATAAGGGTGAAATTGAATTAAAATCAGTTATATCCCCCTCAACAATCTCCACATCCAAACCAGCCAGCGATCTAAGATCATCTCCAGGGAGGATCAACACCCTAACTGCCATTCGGCTTGAAGTCAGTTTCTTTACCAGAACGTTTCCAATGTGTCCAGTGGCCCCGGTAACTAAAATCATGTTTATTCCCGACTGGTTCCATTTATTTCTAACTAATTTCACTTTAAATTCATTTATTATATTTATAAAACAATCTTAATGAATTTATGCGAGAGGTGTTTCTTCAGTTAAATCATAACTATTTGACTAATAATAGGAGTTAGAAATATAATAAAAATAATCTGACTAAAAACAGAAGAATGGAATCCGTAAATGAAATTTGTTGATATATTGGAATTAAAATCGAAACTAATTTACTTGGTGAATCTTTTCATGACTTCACGGGCAGCTTTGGTTTTCACCAGTATGGAGACCTTCATACCCTTTTTTAAGACTATATCTGATTTTGGAATGGTTATATCTCCATTTTCATAAACTGCAACGATTATAAAGTCTTCGGTAGGACTAATATCTCCTATTTTCTTGCCCACTACCTTCTCATTTTCCAAGTTAAAATCTAGTAATTCTGCATCACCCTTTCCCATTACCACCAGGTCGGCGATTTTAGGTCGGATAATCAATTTTTCCAGATAACTGGCTGCAGTGATCTCAGGACTGATAACCGAGTCAATACCTACCTTGCGGAATGCTTCGGCATGGCTGGGTTCACTTACCCTGGCAATGATTTTGGGAAGTTCAAATTCCCTCACCAGGATACAGGCAAGCAAGTTGGCTTCATCGTTTCCTGTGGCCGCCACAAAGACATCTGCACTGGACACATTAGCTTCTTCCAGGGTTTTGGTGTCAGTACCGTTACCACAGATCACCAGTGCATCCAGCTCAGCTGCAGCATTGGTGCATAAATTTCCATCATTTTCAATTAGAGTAACATCATGACCATCAGCAATTAAGAAAGATGCCAGGTTCAGTCCGACTCTTCCACCACCCATTACAACCACATACATCTTTAAACACCCTTTAAAGTAACAATATCAATATAATAGAAGTATAACAATACTCAAGTGACGTAAAATTTCGTATTTTCAACAAATTTCGTATTTTCAACAAATGTGTATGTCATACAGATTCTAATTACCATCTTTAAATAATTATGCAGTTAGCTTTATAATGTCTATTAGTTCTGGTTAACCAACAATAGTTCTAGACAGGACTTAAAGATAGACCTCACATCCCATATAAATTTGCCGACAAGCAGCAATAACCATAATTCCCATGATGTTTGCAGGAACCAATTACTAAATTGATTAACCTTATTATGCAATTTTAACTGATAATTCAAGGTTTAAAATGAAATCAGATTGTATTCAGTGTTAAAAAGAGGGGATTTTTTTTTATAATCCTTTGAAAACATCTGGTCCTTCCGTGTAGTAAAAAGATGGAAGAAAAAAATTAGCTATTATTTTCTTATTTGAGTATATTGGTTATTCAAAATAGAAAAATGGGCATTTTAAGGGAAAATGAGAAGTTTACTTTTCAATAAATTAAAAAAATAGAATACGAATAAATTCCCTTAGACTGCTCCATGGGGTTGGTGTTGTTTTTTCAGGACTATGGTGCTGTCTGCAGAGTTCTTGAGGGCGATGCTGAAACCAGGTTCCGCACCAATCACTATGGTTTCTTTTCCATTTTCCTTTGCAATATTGATGAGTGGTAAAAAGTCAGTGTTGCGGGTCATCAAGGCCACAACATCTATATTGGGGTTGTGTATGGCTTCAAAGGCTTCAACTGCCATTTGAACATCTATATCTCCTGCAACGATGATGGGGGATAAGCCCTGGTTAACTATGGCTTCAATAAGTTTATCTGAGGCATACTGGTTTAAGAAAACTTTTCCCACCCTTATTTTCCCATAATCTGCAAGTATTTCCTGTACTACGTCCAGATCGAAGTTGAATTCCTTTCGCAGCATGTTAGGTCCATCTATTAATAATGCAACACTTTTTACATTAGGTTCTCCCATTCGGGGAATATATTCTTTAAATTTTTCGAGGTTACGCATTGTTCCTCCTGGTTCTATTTAATGATAAACACGAGCCAGGTGTTTTAATATTAGTTAAATATGATTATATACTTTTATTACTGTTCTTATTATTATTGTTAATTGTTGTTTTGTAAGCTTTTAAGCAGCATAACATTTATATTCACATTTTTGAGTCATACGGATTCTTGATGTGGTCCTTTTAATTCTTTTGGAATTAAGTAAGAACTAGTCTATTTTATTCAATCCTAATAATAAATAGCTATGCCCAAATTACACCCAAATATTAACAAATCAGGGGAAGTTTAAGCAGCCTAAATATCTCGGATGGTCTCATAAAATATTTATTCGGGACTTTGGGATTATAAATAGGAAGTGCAATGTAAAAAAGGTTAAAAAAAGATTCAATGAATAAATTATTTCATTTTTATCACTGGAAACTGCACTTCGGTTAAAAGTTCACTTTCAGGAACCTCTGCAGGATCGTTGAGGTACACTTCGGTTACTGGTCCCACAATGTCGTAGCCATTTTTAACAGCATAATCTACCACGGCGTGTATAACTGGCCCTACTGCCGTATAAGGGCCCTGGTGTATGGCTGACAGTACCGTGTGCTCGGGGATTTCCTTAATACCGATCTTGCCTTCGGGTACTGCATCTCCTGCAAATGAAAAACCGATTTCATATCTCAAGTCTTCCTCAGCCACATCTTCCGGGCTGTTGTAGTAGGTTCCATAAACTCGGCCAGTCATTTTAAGTTCTTTTCCCATAACCCACTGCCCTACCTCTTGTATGTAATCAGGGATACGATCATAACTTCCACTGTATGGAATATAAGCCACTTTGGCCTCTTCAATCCTTTTTTCTATTACTTCCATGTTTTACACCCTTATGTAAACTTAGTTTTCCATTTGTTAACTATTTTATTGATGGACTTTTCCCGATCTCATAAACTTTGAATGTAAATTTTGGTATAAGATAATGGTGTTAAATGAACACTCAATGAGATGATATTGGAGTTAATGTATATTGCCAAATAATCCCCGATAATTTTATATCTTAATGGGGAAACCATATTCTAATGACAAATTCTAATTCAATAAATAACTGGGTGACTACCAGTCGTATTGAAACATTGGTGGATGGTGTATTTGCCATTGCCATGACCCTTTTGGTTTTAAGTATTGGAGTGCCTGATGTATCTTCTGCCTTAACTGAAGCTGCATTCCAACAGCAACTATGGGATTTATGGCCTAAACTGTTAAGTTATGCCCTGAGTTTCTGGATACTGGCTGGATTCTGGAGGGTGAATCATCAGCAGTTTTTCTTCATTAAACGTTCCAACACTACTTTGATCACCATAAATGTTTTCTGGTTACTTTTTATAGCAATGGTACCCTTTTCCACCGAGATAATAGGAGAATTTGGTAGTTATTTCACAGCCAGTGTGATATTCCAGTTGAACCTGTTTTTCGCAGGTGTTTTGTATTGTGTGAACTGGATTTATGCAGTCCGAAAAGGATTAGTTGATGAAGATCTGGATGAATCATCAGCGAAGCTAATCACCAGAACCACTATGATTTTCCCGGTATTGGCCATAGTGGCCCTTGGCTTGTCTTATTATTTCTTTGCCTGGGCTAACCTGGTGTACCTGGCCAATCCACTCATAAAAAAGCTTATCCAGTAACCAAACACTACCTATTGTTCTAATTGGAAGATTTTTTTTATTCTATGTTTTTTAATTTTTTGCATAGTTTGGAAATTATTTTTTCATCACTGGAAACTGGATTTCAGTTAATAGTTCACTTTCAGGAACCTCATCGGGGCTGTTCAGATAACTTTCCAGGGGCGGACCTGCAATCTGGTATCCCTCATTCTGAGCATGTTCAATTAAGGCCGTGTAAACTGATGCGGCCTCACCGTAAGGTCCTTTGAATATGGTGGAAACTGCTTCATGCTCTGGGATTTCTTTAATCTGTATATCTTCCTCTCCTTCTAGATCTCCAATGAATGCAGCTCCCACTTCCCATTTTAGGTCTTTTTCAGATACTTCCATGGGACTGTTGTAGTACAATCCATAGACTGGCATTTGTATTTCAACTTTTTTAGACATTAACCATTCTACTACTTTTCCCAGAGTTTCCGGGATCTGCCCGTAACTCCCATTTTTTAGGATAAATGCCACCTGATACAGGGGGATAGTTTTTATTTCGATTTCCATTGTCAATCACTCTCTTTTGAATTACTTTTCAATGTCATTAATTTAGACATTTAGAATTATCTAGTTTTGGTGAGCAACTGAAAAGTAATTTCATTATTTAACAATGAAATACACCAATACAGACAATTCTAATTTTTATTCAGGTCATAGTTTTTAAAAGCAGCCACCACCAGACTGTAATTGTACAAATCCAATTCCATTTTATTATCGTGAAAATATAAGCATTTCATAACATTTCTGGTAATTTTTAAATTCCTTAAAAGGAATAGCTCCTTTGCCAATCCCGTATGGGATATTAAATCTTTTTTGTTTTTATTTACCATCTAATTTCTTCACACCGTACTTTATAATAATTGATACCCTTAACTGGATTAAGAACGAGTTTATCTACTCCTCTGATTTCAATAATTATCGGGGTTATTGTCCTAAAATCCAGAAAACTTTTTTTTTTATTTAAATAATTTTAACCATCCTTAAATCCTTCACCAACTTTTTCACCTAGTTTATAATAACCTCGAAGGGATAAATCGTAAATCAATGGTGATACTTTTTCAATGTTTATCCTAGTCAATTCTTGACCTTCTTTCACATTTATGGTGGACAATACTTCTTTATCAGCCTTCAAATCCACTACTTCGCCTATGAACATGGTATGAGACCCCAGAAAAATTGTTTCTTTCAACTGACAGGATATAACCACTGGAAACTCCAAAATGTATGGTGCATCTACTAATTCACTTTGTACGGGTGTGAGTCCTGAAACTTCAAATTTATCCACTTTTTTCCCAGTGGCCAGTCCAAAATAATCAGCTTCTTCCATGTATTTATCAGAAGGGATGGACACAGTGAAGGCATTTCTTTTCATGATATTGTGGTAGGTGCATGTGGCTTCACGGAGGGACACGTAGATGCATGGTGGGGTCAGACAGCATATCCCTCCTGCAGCGGCATTCATCACATTGGGCTTACCTTTGTCATTGTAGGATCCCACCATGAACACCGGTGCTGGGAAACCTAAATTTTTTGCTCCGAGACTCTTTTTCATGTATTAATACACCTCTCTAATCATTAATCTAAATTAACATGATAATATCACAATTTAGAACAGACATAGCCCCTTAAATTATCTGTTTTAAATTCCACAGAATCAATTGAAAATCCCGCTTTCACCAGCAAACCTTCCATTATCCAGTCATAGGTACTGAATTCATCACGGATATGAACTTCAATTTCATCAGCCATGGAATCACCCGCAGTATCCCTCATTTCTTGTATCATCTTTCCAAGGGCCTTTTGATAATCCTGACTATTGAAGGTGAACACAACATCGAAAAGATAGAGCTTTCCACCTGTTTTTAGAATTTCTGCCATTTTAAGGAGTGCCACTGATTTCCAGAAATCAGGGAGGTGATGAAGTGCAACCATGGAAACGATTTTATCTACTT
>Ga0209639_1003460_pt1 | contig 10535 bp, 6 predicted proteins | sample EPASupsiteHSE605_FD_187268 | JGI IMG/M metagenome (GOLD analysis project Ga0209639, IMG submission 187268) | Bioremediated contaminated groundwater from EPA Superfund site, New Mexico - Sample HSE6-05 (SPAdes) (version 2) | ecosystem: Environmental > Aquatic > Deep subsurface > Groundwater >...
CGGGATTCTTTTATCGCTGCTCCTCGTAGGGCAGCTGACGAGCGTTATAGATTGGGTACCAAGAAAAAGGTTGAGCAGGCTGCACAGAATGCGCATGATACGTCTAACAAGGTTATTGATTCTAAAGCTGATGAAGTCCAGCAATCAAGTGTATCGGTAACGGATGCCACAAATAACGACGTAGTGATAACCAATCGTGAGGGTTCATTTAAACATAAGCTAGTTATTTGCAAACCCGAAAAACCAGGGCAGGTACGGATTGTGCCAGTTGATAGCATTGATGATGGAATGCTTTGGGAGCCATGCTTAGTTGATGGCAAAACAGCAATTCGTCTCAATTGTGGTCATCAGTTTTATCACAAGGTTTATGTACCTAATCTTTCTTTGGGTGTTTTAGTACAAGGGATGGATGCCTTATTATGGTCATTAGGCGTAGCTGAATTGAGTACATTTAACAAAGATACTCGTGAACAGTATGAGGAGCTTCGGTTGCAGGTATCACGTAGTCTACGAAAGCTCGTTTCAGATCTCCCTGAGCTTGAATTGGACGATGGAGATGAAACATAATGTTCCAAAGTAGCTTGGCAAGACAATTGCAAAATTCATTTGAAAGTCTATTTGGTATTCCTTTTATAGTAAAGCAAATAAATAAAAATGGGCATATCGGTTTTGATGTCGACCCTGCTGATGCTGATAGAGAATACGGTTTCGGTCTTGAAATTAGGTTTACTGCTTTTCGCGTTTCGATAAGATTTTTGCCAGGTCGATTTTCTGCTCATATGATAAGGCAAATGGGCAAAGCATCCGCAGAAAAAAAACTGTCGTTTCTTAGCTACTTTAGAGCGGTGCTTAATGAACGTGGGGAACTTAACCTCGTAATAAATGAGGTTCCTTCAATGAACGTTGATTTAAAGGACTGGCCCACTGAATGGCATCACTTCGAACTGCGCCTGACGCGAATGCCTATTGTAAGTGATGAGCATGATGAAGTGGACTATCTTTATGTTGCAGAACATTGGGGCGGTTACATGCTAGGAATGGTTTTGTCTCTTCTTGACGTAGTTCCATTGGAGGAAGATCAGTCAGTGGGTAATGCAGAAGGTGGGTCGATACGGGTACTTTCCAACCGTTATGAGCGTAATCCTCTTAATAGAACAGCTTGCATACTTGCTCAAGGATGTACATGTATGGTATGCGGCATAAATTTTTCAAATACATATGGAGAAATCGGCAGGGGTTTTATTCATGTTCATCATATAACCCCAGTTTCCCAACTTACACACGGATATGTTATAGATCCATTGACAGATCTAGTACCGGTATGTCCCAATTGTCATGCTATGCTACATAAAGAAAATCCTCCGCTGTCAGTTAATCGTCTTAAAGAATGGATGAAGAATACTAAGGTTTAATTTAATAGATTGAATACCGATTGGTTTTTTTAAAACTTACTGTACCTGTAGATTTGATATCAATGAAAAGTTTTCAAATGTTAGTACCTCAGAATATATGAGTATGAAAAACAGAAAATATCTTTGGTGTCCAAAGAATAGAATTTATGTTCTTTTTTGCGATATTGTGTTCTTGATGCGCTAGGGAAAATAATGTAATATAGGTATATAGTATTCCCAGTGGAGGTGGCATCTTGGCCAAGCAGATACATATTAAACTTCCAGATGAAGTACATAATTGTCTTAAGACATTAGCAGAAAAGAACCGGAGTACAATTCAACAGTACGTTCTTTCAACTTTAGAGTTGTCTCTCAAGGAACAACTTTCTTTATTTGGTGCACAAAGGTCTATCAGGAAACAGTATAAATTTAAATTCATTGATCTGTTTGCTGGTATAGGAGGTATGCGTCTAGCTTTTGAACGGGTTGGTGGAGAGTGCGTTTTTTCTTCTGAATGGGATAAGTATTGCCAGAAAATGTATTTGGCCAATTTCAATGATATTCCTTATGGTGACGTTACAAAAATATCAGAAGAAGAAATCCCAGATCATGACATTCTTGTAGCGGGGTTTCCCTGTCAGCCTTTTTCAATTGCTGGAGTATCTAAGAAGAACAGTTTAGGTAGGGTCCATGGTTTTCTAGATAAAACTCAGGGGACCTTATTCTTTGATGTTGCGCGTATCATTAGCTCAAAAAGACCTAAAGCGTTTCTTTTGGAAAACGTAAAAAACCTATTGAGTCACGATAAAGGTAATACGTTTAAAGTAATCAAGCAAACTTTAGAAGAGTTAAACTACCAGGTTGCTTATAAGGTAATAGACGGTAAACATTTTGTGCCTCAACATCGAGAGAGAATTTATGTTGTTGGATTAAATAAGGAAGTATATGGTCCAAATATAACGTTTAATTTTCCGAATTTCCCTATATGTAATAAGAGACTTAAAGACATATTGGAGACAAATGTTAATGATAGATATACTTTATCAGACAAACTATGGAATTACCTTCAGGTTTATGCCGCAAAGCATAAGGCGAAAGGTAACGGATTTGGATACGGATTAGCTGATCTCGACGGATTCACAAGGACATTGAGTGCGAGATATTATAAAGATGGTTCTGAAATCCTTATTCCGCAGTTGGGGCGTAATCCTAGAAGATTAACGCCTCGTGAATGCGCCAGACTTCAAGGTTTCCCTGATTCCTTTGAGATTATCGTGTCTGATACTCAGGCTTATAAGCAATTTGGAAACTCAGTAGTTGTTAATGCTGTTGAATCTACAGCCAGACAGATCATTTCTGTTATGGGTCTTACGAATGAACATAGTTACGATGAACCAATGTTGATCGCCCTACCCTAATTACAATTGAACATGAAAGTTAAAAAAGAATATAAGAATCTTGAATTGCAGGGGGAGGGGACATATTGCAAAAAGAGAATCTGTCAAAATATTTTATTTCGACAGCGATCAAATATCTCAGTGCTGTTGAAATTAACAAAAGTAGGTCCAACCAACATGAGTTTAACGGAGTCTCTAGCATTAAACAAATTTTAGGAAGCGAAAAGCTACTCAATGTTTCAACGAAGTTTTTATATTTATCAGACGAAGAGTCAGATGTGCGATCAGACTCCGGAACCATCTCTTGGTATGATGCAAGAGAAAATAACCCTTCACGGTCCGCTGAATTTAGACTTTATTATTCGGAAAATATGGCCATGCGAGAAGCAAATGAAGGAGACTTACTTGTAATTGCTCTATGTCCGGACAAAAGTGTCATGATAATTATTGCCAAGTCTGGATCAGTCTCCGAAAAACAATTATTATGGCTTTTTGGAACTGCTGAAACAACTTTTAAAATTAACACGAATCTAGCTTCTAAAAGCGTAAGTTATATTACACGATTTATTTTAAGAGAGCTTGGAGTCAATGTAGAACAAGAAATTGAAGCGGTTGTATTGGAAGATATGATTAAAGAGTTTGGATGTAAATTCCCATCAACATCGGTATTTTCGGCATTTTGTCGTCAAACCTTACCTTTTGAAAAGCCCTATAACCCGGACTTAGCAATTCTTAGGTGGCTTGAACATGAAGAAATACTTTTCCGTTTGTTTGAAAAGCATCTGATGCAAGACCAAATTACTTCAGGATTTAAGGATATTGACGAATTTATAGGATTGGCAAAAAGTGTCCTGAATAGAAGAAAGTCTCGGGTGGGTCATAGTTTTGAAAACCATTTGAGGCAGATTTTTATCGATACGGAAGTAAGGTTTTCTGAACAAGCAATAACCGAAAACAAATCTAGACCTGATTTTGTCTTTCCTGAAATAAAGTTCTATCACTTAATTCCACAATTTAAGGATCTTAAGGAGCTTGTTACAATTCTTGGTGCAAAATACTCTTGTAAAGACCGTTGGCGTCAAGTCCTTTCTGAGGCGAGATACGTTGATGAAAAATATGTTATAACGATTGAGCCGGGTATTACTAATAGTCAAACCAGTGAAATGATGGCTAATGATTTACAATTGATTGTTCCAGAAGAAATTCATGAGACGTATTCAAAAAATCAACAAGGATGGTTATTATCCCTCGATGAATTTATCGGGCAATTAAGACATCGTCAAACAAAGATATATGCAATGTCCATATCTTGAAATATTTTTCCAATTAGTTCTTATTAGGGACAAATAAGCTTTTACTAAGGGGTCCTTCAATATTGCAAACACAAACAAACTAGAATTATTTAGCCTGTTTGAGTTTGAGCTGTGTCTTAAGGGAGGCTCTTTTCCCTACGTTAACGTTAAGTAGTGAGTGTGTGAATGAAGTGAGATTATGATAATCTCAAGACTATTTCTGAATGGGCAAAGAAAAATAGTTCATCGTCATAGTATGCCAAGGCTAGATGCGAATGCTCTTAGCCTTGGCTTTATTGATGTTTTTTTGTAGATAAGGAGGAATATATTGGATTAAGGCGAATTGAAAAGGAAATCAGAAGAAGATAGCGATGAATTATAAGTAGATTCTATAAGATTCAATTTGCTATGGAGGTTCGCTATGAGCAATAGTACATCTGCAAAACGAGAGTTTATTAACTGGGTAGCCTCTCTTGAAAGAGAAACTTTAGTAGACTATGAGAAGAAGCTATTAAATATCCTTGTAACAAACTTCGATGAATTATACATTCTGGGAAAATCGAGTGGTCAAAGGGCAAAAAAACTAGCTCAAATTATTGAATCGACAGGTTCTTCGCAAAGTGCAGATATGCCCGAGCATGTTACATTATCTAGTAGTAAATCAGCTTCTATTAAATCTATCTGCAAAATGGAAATAGGACCTTTCAGAGGTTTTAATACTGAGGAGACCTTTAACTTTGATAAAAAGTATACTTTAATGTATGGCCCCAATGGTTCAGGCAAGTCCAGTTTTTGTGAGGGACTTGAGTATGCGTTGCTTGGAGGAATTGAAGAATCTCAGGCTAAAAGAATTGGTATTACTAACTATATTAAAAATGCACAAGCCGGTATTGGACAACGCCCCAAAATATATGGGATTAAATTAGATAATTCAATATGTGAAATAAAAGACAATCCATCGGCATATCGGTTCAGTTTTATTGAAAAGAACCGTATTGATGCATTTGCCAGAATTTCAGCTACTACCCCTAAAGATCAGCTTGCTCGAATATCTTCCCTTTTTGGTTTGGACACGTTCAATGATTTCGTGAACGGATTTACGGATGAGTTTGATGATCGATACATTAAACTTGTAAACTCAAAACAAATGGAATTTGATGAGGAAGTCAAAAAGCAGGAGGCCAGTAAAACCCGTCTTATCGAAATAGAAAAAGTGATCGCAAATATCCCTGAAGAAGTTAAGCCATTAATTGAAGAGATTGGAAACGATCAAATTAAAGATATTCATATGCTAATTAAGTACTTGTCAGGAGAAGATGGTTCATCCGGTATCATTGGCGACCTACAGCAGATAAAAGCGGAAAAGATTATGTTGGATCTTGATATAAAGATTGTTGATATATTAAAAGAGACATATGGCATATTAATTGAGAAAATTTCAGAACTTCAAAGACAGCGTGAAAAATTTGCAGGGTTATCATCTGAGGTTAATTTTAAAGATCTTTATAGCGCCATTCTGCTCATATGTATGGACGAAACAACTGATAAATCCAGGTGTCCTGCATGCAAAACACCGATTAATGATACGTTAATAAATCCTTTTGAAAACGCACAATTAGAATTAATGAAGATGGAGCGTCTCGGGGTTTTGCAGGACGATATTTCAAATTTGTGCAGAGAAATAAGTAATCTTGTTAGAAAGATGAACATGGAAATAGCTCGATTGATTGCATTAAAAACAGCCGTTTCGGATAATTCACCTCACTTTATTCAACTTACAGAGTTCAATTTTACAGATATATCAGCTATTTCACAATGGAAAGATCAACTCGCCCTTGAACTTTCTAAAATCACTGCTTCATTGCCCTCATTAATACATACAGCTACACTAATCGAAACTCATAACGAAAGACTCAAAAACAAACGAGAAAGTAAAGCAAATGTAGAAAGTCAAATCCAGAAATACCTAACCATTAAAAACAAAGTTGATAGTATTATCGCGTTACGGACAGTGCTAAGCGAAGAGAAAGTTAAAATCGACAAAAGTAGTAGGGGTTTTAAAGCACAAAATGAAGGCGAACTTCAGAAAATAGCACAGATCCAAAATTTAATTGAAGTGAACTTATGTTATAAAAAAGCATATGATAATCTTCTTCTAAAACTAAAAGAGTATAGAGATAAATTGCCAATCAAACTAGCAAGTGGTTTAAATGAAAAGACTCTGAATTATTATAATATCATTAACGATCATGATCCATCTTTTGAAAAGTTTGAGTCACTACGATTACCCACCATGCAGAGCGAGAAAATAATAATCAAGTTTGTGGGGGATTCAAAGACATATGATGCTCTTCAAATCTTAAGTGAAGGACATATTAAAACGCTAGGATTATCTCTGTTATTAGCAAAAGTTGTTTCAGATGACTTGGGTTTCATAATTTTTGATGACATTGTTAATGCCATTGACGATGATCATCGGTCGGGGATTGCATGCTTGTTGCTCGAATGTCCAGATATAAAGGATCGACAACAAATATTAACTTGTCATGGTGAAGAATTCATTAACAAACTTTCCCATAGGCTTGGAGTTTCGGAGGTTTCTAAACAGGTAAAGTACTATAAGTTTGAACCTGCAGATTGTGTTGATAAACGTGGTATTAAAATATCTTTAGGTGATTCCAAGCACTATTTAGCTCGTGCAAATGAAGCCTGTCTGAGCAATAACTTAAAAGACTCCTTATCTTACTGCAGAAAAGCAGTTGAAAGTCTCTCGGTACAACTTTGGAGGAAGTTAGGAAAACACTTTTCAATAAATCTGTCTGTCAAGATGCGTCAACCAAATAGTAAGCCAGACTTATCATCGGTGGTTGATGGCCTTAATAGGGAAATAAAGAGATTAACATTAGAACCAGAATCTAGACTTAAAGAAAATATGAAGTCGTTGAAGGAACCATATAATTGGACTCTTTTAAATAAAGGTACACATGAAGAAGATGATTTATCAGAATTTGAGCGTGAGGATGTAAAAAATATTATTACCCTCCTAAATGAGATCGAACAAGAAATATTGACTATCAAAGTAGAAGTTTCTGCAACTACAAGTTTAAAGGTTGTAGAGTCACAACAAAGCATGCGAGGAGTTAAGACTAAATCGTTGCTAGAAGCTGAAGAAAGAGAAAGTTTAGTACAACTCGACGAGATTTCTGCTGAATCGAGAGAATCGATTCCTCCCCGTCGAGTAGACCGGAAGCATGTTGCTAAAGTTCCTGAACCACAAATGACTCAAAAGGCTTTTGACGTAAAAGACAATAAGACCGAACCCTTTGATGTCATTGAGTATTTAGTTGCTCAGGGTTTAGAAGTAGCAGATAAACGCACGAACGGAGGAGCTCTATGGGTAGTTGGTGGTACTGAACTAAATAACCTGATGAACGAAGTACATAAGAAGGGTTATCGTTTCTCTTATACAGAAAAGGGGGGTAAGGCTACAAAGCATCGTTCTGCTTGGTTCTGTAAATAGTGGAAATAAGATATGGCTTAAGGTATGGTGGGTATTCGGAAATACAGAAAGGAATCTTGATATTGAATTAGGGAATAAGACTGTGAAAATGTCACCTTACTTGTTAAGTTTAATGGTCAAATAAATATCATTTTTATACAAGAGATCAAGTATAGCACTTGTTTTATTTCCTATATTTTTCGTATTGAAATTAGAACTTGGGTGACCATCAATAGATAGAGCAAGAACCATTCTTAAAATGAGTTCTTGCTCTTTAGTATTTAATTGGCAACTTTAGGTTAATTTAAAATCAAAGGGGGGAGTACTATGGATTTCATAATTTGTGCAATAATTGGTGCAGGTGTTGGTGCCGGAATTGTGCTCTATTATGCTAGTAAATCTGATGTCAACCTTCGTGAATTGATAAATGATGAAGATGATTTGAAAAGAACTCTTTTAATAGGACTCTACCATCGATTTAAAAAGGATAATATGGATAAAGGAAAGGAAACACCGATTGATTTCGAACGTTTTGTCGCAAATATTACAGAGAGATATTTCCGTGGAATGGCCAAAGTTACACCGCCGACTGGTGACGGAGGAGTTGATATAATTCACGACCGAGCACAGGGAAGATTTCTCGGGCAAGTGAAGTGCTACGATTTTAAAAAATTAATTGGGACGGATGTTATCCAAAGAGTACATTCACAGATGCAGCGACAGGGAGTTGAAGGCGGCTTTGTTATTACTACTAGCGGATTTCAACAGAGTGCTATTGAGTACGCAAGAGAAGTTAATATCGATTTATATGATGGCGAAAAGCTTGTAGAAATGTGGTTAAGTATGCAAGGAGTAGAATCTATTACCCGAAAAGTAGGTGTTTTATTCAAGTTGTTCGAACGGACCCTTCGTCATGATCAACGAGATTCAACTGCTAAAAACCTTCCAAGAAGACCAATATCGCACTCCGTATTATTCATCTTAAACCACAATTTCAGTAATAAGGTTTTTAGAAAGCTTAATAAATCTAGAAGAAAATGGTCTCCATTTTAGGAAAAAAGACTATATTTCCTCTTGCCGAGTCAATGACTAACTCAAAATATTTATTATGAAACACCCCTAATGGAGCAAATCAAGATAGAACTGACGTACTTCGAAAAACTGGACCAATGGTGTTAAGAGTCTGACAGATACGTATTTTGTGGGTAGTTATTCTTATTACACGAAGGGTTTTATATTATCCTGCCGAATCTATACATTAGGAATTATCCTATGAGGATTAGGGCAGGAGGTTTTAGGTATGACAGTAAGGCAAAAGAATGATGCCACTAAGGGACTAAGACTAAACATGATTCTTGACCTAATTAATAAGAAAACTCCTTACGGTGGAGTAACCGTTAGAGAGTTAATGGATAAATATGAGGTTGCTGAACGGCAAATTTACCGAGATCTAAGCACCATTGAAAATGACATGAGGGTTCCTTTAGTAAAGAAGGAGCGGGTCATTGAAGGCGTTAATAGAACCTGTTATTGCTTGGAAGTCGGCTATTTACCTAGCCTGAGTCCTGAGAAGGCCACAGTATTGTTTCTAAGCCTGCTGCAGCAGAAGGGGTCAGCCCTATCAGGTTATTTAAATGAATTAAAAGATGCACTCGTATCCACTCTGTTCAAATATCATTACGATCCTAAAGAATTAGCGGTGGAAAAACTACAGAACCGTATCTACATGGTGGAAGAAACCCTAGTGAAACCAGAACACGTAGGAGAGATGTTCACTAAGCTGATAAAGGCATTAAAGGATTGTTATCGGATAAAAATTATGTATTATGTAGCTCACAGTCAGCTAGATACTGAACGGGTGGTAGAACCTTACGGCCTTATTTGCAAAAAGCAAAACTGGTATCTAGTGGGTCAATGTCTTGAACGTAACGCCATCCGGGTTTTCCGAGTTGATCAAATTAAAGATATAATTCCTTATACCTCGGAAAAGTACCAATATCCCACTGATTTTGAACTGAAAGAATATATGGCCCATAGCTGGGGTGTTATGAATGACGGTGAGGTCTGTCATATCAAACTAAAGTTTAGCAACAACGTAGCCCACCGGGTAATGAATTTGAGATACCATCCTTCCCAAGAGTTGGAGACGGAGCTGCCCGATGGTTCCATTATTGTTTCTTTTACAGTTTGTGGTACCGCTGAGATGAAGACATGGATCGTCCAGTGGGGAGATGCCGTCGAAGTACTAGAACCTAATTGGTTAAGAGAAGATATGTGGAAACTGGCTGAAGGGATTATGAATATGTATAAGTAGGAGATCCTAAGTTCATAGTGTAACTCTAAATCTATTGCATCGCTCATAAATTATGAGCGATTTTTTTTTGTTACTGACAAACTGTTGTCAGTGGCTACAGTTAAGATGAGATTAGAAATGGTTATGATAGGTAATTTAGAGAAAACTTGTCCAATGACCTCGTTCAACGGTCAAGTTCAAACTGGAAGGGGGACAAATTTTTGTCAGACAATGATTCGGCTCTTGTCAGGGACTCGCTCCTATACCTAATTAAAGGCTTGAAAGAATGGAGCAAGGACTGGAAGACCATCTCTGAGGAATTACATAAAGGACACTTGTTGTTCATCCAACTCGCACTCAAAGAGGGGAATCTTCCTCCCGGAAACCTCCACGACCTGCTAATGCTCCTTCAGAAACCCTGCCAAGATTGGGGAATAAGTGCTTATTTGGATCTTTTCGAGGCTGATCGTCCATTGTTTTCAGAATACCGGGGACTAACTGAGGAAGCTGAGGACTTTTTGGAAGAGTATATCTCCGTTGAGGAATCTGAACAAAGAGTGATGCGCCAGATTCTTATTTATTGTCGTGAGAAGTTGTCCCATGGAACTGAGCAGGAAAAAAGTCAATACGATCACTGGTATCGAACAATTCGAGAGTTTATCT
>Ga0209639_1003462_pt1 | contig 10528 bp, 10 predicted proteins | sample EPASupsiteHSE605_FD_187268 | JGI IMG/M metagenome (GOLD analysis project Ga0209639, IMG submission 187268) | Bioremediated contaminated groundwater from EPA Superfund site, New Mexico - Sample HSE6-05 (SPAdes) (version 2) | ecosystem: Environmental > Aquatic > Deep subsurface > Groundwater >...
TAAGTCCGTCGCCCTCCTTCTGCAGAAACGGCACATAGGCGGTGGCTGTCTCGGTTTTATGCCGCAGGGTGGCACCGTATGAGAAGCCCGAATAATGCTCGCGGTTGTAGCTCAGCTCCGCCTTACGGAGGTAAGTAACCCGGTCGTCTTTCTTCCGTTTAAAGGAAAGAAACATATTGTCCATGTTGGTATACAGGTAATGCTGCCCCAGCTGATTAACATCATACTGATATTCGGCCCGGATGGAATGCACCGGGAACTCGTTGGGATGCTCCTTTTTATCTATCAGCGAATACTCCACACCCCCCGAATACTTTAGTTTCTGGTCTTTTGTACCGTAGGCCATGTATCCGTCGGCAAACAGGCGGTTATTAAGGTAAGCCGTAGTTGTGGCACCGGCCCTGAAGCGCAGCCCCTCCACCGCATTTCCGCTGATGGACGTATTCATCGGTCCGATATCCACTTTACTCTTTTTGGCAGCCGTAGGAATGTAACCCGAAACCAGCACCTTCACCACCTTCTCGGTATAATAGAAAAGAGGGACCTCCCTCAGGCGGGCCAGCATGGCATCCACGGTCTGCTCCTTCTGCCCGATGGGGATATGCCTGTTCTGCTTCCAGAATTCGTTGTCGTGAAACTTGGCCTCGGCCAGCTCGATTACCTCCCCGGGTCTGTTAAACACCGATTCGTCGGCCGGCTTATCAAAGGTATGATTCTTATAGGTAACCGTTCGTCGTGCATGCAACCCATCCGATTTGCCCGTAAGCTTGAAAGACACCGATATGTCGTCGCGACTGATCAGCCGGGTACCATCCGGAGCCCGGTTGTACTCCTGATCGATCCGCATCCCCTCCACAAAGTTAAGGTTGATATCCTTTGGTATCTGCAAAGCCACCTTCTTTACAAAGTGGGTAGAATCGAGAGTGATATACAGATGCCCGGTAAAGCCGAACGACTCCGAGTTGAAAGGAACAAACCCCAGATCCATGCACGGTTCGCCGTTTATCTGCACCGTATCCATCAGGTAATACTTATAGAATGAGGGCCCCATGGTGGAAAGCGGACTCACAAACCGGTTCAGGAAAAGGGGAATATCATTCTTGAAAAGATCCACATCCTTCAGCACCTCCTTCAGGAACTGCTGCACCCCCTCCTGCGAGAACAGCTCGTCTATCCCCGACCGCTTGATGCCGCTCACCACCCGTTTCTCCTCTTTAGGATCTTTGCGGTAGTACACATTCTCCAGCGACTCCTTTACGGAGACATTCAATATGGGCTGACCCGTAACATCCGAGGTATCCACATAGTCCTTCAGGAAATCGAACTTCTTGTACAACCCCTTCTTCTGCTTCTCCTCGTTAAAGTTATTCAGGGCAAACGTCATCTTCTCATACTTCTCGTACCCGTAGTAGTCTTTGTTTCTGGGATCATTCTTCTCTTTGGCATCAATCACCTGCTTTACAAAGGCCACGGCCGGATTGCCCTTCTTAACATAACGCTCCTTGCCGGGTTTGATAACCACCTCATTGAGGGCATAGGAAGTAGGCGCCATAGAAACCTTCAGGTTGTTTTCGCGTCTCGATTTCAAGGTAATCAACTTCTCATTGTACCCCAGATACGAAAATACAAGCATGGTGGAACGCGAAGGACTTGCCAGGGCAAAATAGCCATCGGCATCGGTGGTGGTTCCATGGTTAGTGCCCTTAAGCAACACCGAAACGAAGGGAAGTCCCTCGCCCGTAATCGAATCGAGTACCATCCCCTTCACCGTAGTCTGAGCCACCCCCCGTGCCGGAATCAACTGCATCAAAAGCAACAGCGCTATGTAGCCTATATATTTTGTTGGCATCTTTTAAAATAGTTGGATTTTAACACCAAACGAAAGACTCAGCACATCGCGTGGATTAATATATTTGTTGGTCGCCGCACTAATAAAATACATATCGGAGGTACTTAGTTCATAGAACAGCGTAACTTTTTTATTGGGATTGTTTTTATCACACGAAAAAGAGAGACGCTGCCCCACAAAGATATTGGCACGCAACTTGGTGGAAAACCCGTAGTAACCAGACGGATACTTCTCCGGCTCCTTGGTCCAGAACTCATTATCCAGCAGCGTAGTTACATACAACCCGCAGGCAAGGGGCTCCAGACTCCAACGATCATTCAGCTCCACATTCCACGGCATAAAGTTCTGCTTCAGGGTAAGGGTAGCCTTGGCCCGTTTAGACGAATACCGCGGCACGATACCCAACAACAAATCCGTCTCCCACTGATCATTCGATCCATACTGCCATCCGGTACCCACAGACATGAAGCCCATCGATCCGGCATACTGCAACTTGGTGTACCGGGGTATCAGGTGATTCCATACCCTATGGTACTTCTCCACCCCCGGACTATACGTCTCGGCAGCCGTAAGCGAATAGGCCACCATCAGCAACACAACAAAAACTATTATCTTCTTAATAATTGACAACTTCATAACTATAACCGTTTGTAGTTAAGGTAAATACCATGTAATTCCGCTGCTTCATCGAGGCACACCCGTAATAGATGATGCCATCCTTAAACACATCGGTTGTCTGCAGACTGTGGTTGTGTGCATGCAAAGCAAACTGCAACGAAGGAAACTTCTTTATTTCCGCATGAAACAGTCGGGCTACGTTGTTGTTAAACTGATCGTCGTAAGGCTTAACGTGCATAACGGCCACCGTTTTAGAATACCCGGCCGAGTCCGCCGCCTCCCGGCTTATAAAATCGAAATCGGGTACGGGATGCGAATAATCGTATTCCAGCGCATTGGTGTTCATGCACACAAACTTGGTATTTCCGGCAATAAAGGCAAAGTTCTCGTCGCCGTACACCTGTTCGAACACCTCTTTTCCGTTACCCAGGATATCATGATTCCCAATCAGGGCAACATACGGAATACGAAGCCCCTGCATGATATCCCTGATCCAGAGAAACTCCTTTGTAATTCCAAAATCGGAGATATCCCCGCCGTGGATAACAAAATCGATGCTATCCTGCTTGTTAATATGTTTCACGAAATCGGCAGTCTCGTCGTACCATCGTTGCGAATCGCCCATAAAAGCGAAACGGATCGTATCCTTTCCGGCGCATTGCTGCTGTATCTTTTCAATATTCTTTAAATTGATATTTGTTTCTCCGTCGATACGTACATCATATGGATGATATTCTATTAAATCACAACCTGTAAGTAAAAAACCTAAACACAATCCTATTAAAACACCTCTTTTTATCATATTCACTCATTTGATGACGATGCAAAGTTACGAACCTCATCTACACGCAAAAAGTTCTATTTCTCTTCAAAAATAGTCTAAAAAGAGGTTGATTATTAAATTACAGGTGTTGTGAAAAGAAAAACTGAGAATATTTATTACAGACTATTTTATATAAAAAAACTAAATAAATATACGCTTATTTGTTTCGATTAAGCCCCCTTTACTATATTATTATCATTTTAACACATTCTTTAGATTTTATTCAAAAATAAAAAATAAATTTGTAGCAAACAGGATAAGATTTTTAACTATTCAAGACAATAGAATCTCTTAACAATAACATTGCCACAATTCATGAAAGAAAAAAGAAAAATCCTTACTTTGGTCATCTTACTATTCCAAATTAATATCCTATACTCGCAAGACCTAAACATTCAGGATAGCACATTAACTGCAACTCAAGATGTGCCGAGCATAAAGCATGACAATAAATTATCGTACAAGCAATTTATTATTCCTGCATTACTTATAGGCTACGGATTTTATGCAATGGAATGCGATGGCCTGTTAGATTTCAATAAAGAAGTGAAGGAAGAGGTCTATTTAGAGCATCCGCACGGTTTTATGCACATAGACGACTATACACAGTACTCTCCTGCGGTGGCTGTTTTTGGATTGCAGGCCTTAGGTATTAAGGGGAAAAACAGCGTAAAAGACGAACTTATTATTTATGCATTGTCTGTAGGCATTACTACAGCAGTAGTTTATCCCTTAAAAAAGATCACCAAAGAATGGAGGCCCGATCACAGTGCTCCTAACTCTTTTCCCTCGGGGCATACAGCCATTTCGTTTGCATCTGCCGAATTTTTACGCAGAGAATACAAAGATATATCTCCCTGGTATGGTATAGCTGGTTATGCCGTAGCTTCGGGAACAGGCTTCTTAAGAATGTACAACAACAAGCATTGGTTTAGCGACATTGCTGCCGGAGCAGGAATTGGGATAGCATCTACAACAATGGCATATTGGTTACACGATAAAATACGATGGGGTAAGAAAAAGAAAAATACAGCTACAATATACCCCATCTACAACAATTCTGTACTGGGCGTTGGTCTGGTAAAAAACTTTTAGGTATTTGGTCTGGTCATTCTTCAAAAAGCATCATATCTGCTAATTGCAGAAAGTAATCTGTTTAAGGCTTTAGTATTTTTACTATTTTCTTAAATGCAGCCTTTTTCTTACCCACTTCTGCGCATTGTTCAAAAATACGATAATCCATCTGGTAGAATGCATCCATATCGAAGCGAAGGAATTCTTCCAGGTAAGTAAGTATTTCTTTCTTAAACCGCAAATTCAGGTTCGGGGTGTGAATGATCAGATCACACAAGGCTTTCTCTGGAGTAGCAATCACTCACGGGCCGGACTTTTTGTTTTTGTTGTTTCATTTAGCGTTAAATCTATAGCCAAGTCCCAACATAAGATTGTTTGGATCCTCGAAACGGTAAAGTTGATATCCTGTATGCAAAAAAACATTATCCGTAATATAAGTCTTCAACACAAAGGTTTGATAAAATGAATTAGTATCGCCTCCCTTGCACAGAAAATTCTTTCCAATGCCAAGATTGATTGAGAAAATAGGCATAACAATCTCAGCACGCAATGAGAGACCTGCCGAAAACTGCTCTCTGAAGGAGGGTCTGTAGAATTTAAGATCCTCTGGGTTACCTGGAATATATTCGTTGGCTATATGCTTACCGATGTTGGCACTTTCGTCATACTGTAAGTCAAGAGAGACACCAGCACGGAAGTATTTATTGAAGTTATACAAAGGGTTGAAGTTTAGCCCTATAACACCAAAGGAACCAGGAACTAGCATAGGGCCTGAATCTTCAGGGTAGATGCCTTTTTTTCGTGTTGAACCATAGAGAATAAGGTCATAGTTAATATAAGAATTGAATACATGTTTGCGTGATTGATTGGGAAAATATGTAGATCTTTCGTTGTTTCTGAAAAAGCGAATCACACCTATGGAAGCATCAATTGTGTTAACTCCTGCATTGGGATAACTGGTGTTACCATTGGAATAATGTGTCAAACCCACACCACCACGCAGGTTTGTGTTTGAAGAAAGTTGCCAATTCAACAGAAGACCAAGATGAATATAGGCGTTGGTATTAGAGCCAACAACTTTATTATGTGGATTTTTTTCTTCATCATACTTCTTCCAACCAAATGAAGCTCCAAAATTCCATTCATAATCGAATGACAATTCCTTAGTGATGTTTGCTATCCTTGATGTTTGGAAGACGTAAACGGATAGAGGATTGCCCAGTTCGGAAGAGTTAAAGAAGGTATTATAACCAACTCCTACTCCCTGTATGGCGTATGGATATACATTGCCCAAATAGCTGTCAGGAGCGAACTTGAAACCATACTTCAGATGTCCAGATAGTGTAGAGTTCATCTCCTTTTGGGCGTTATTACTACCTTTAAAGAACTCGTGAGTAGGGAACAGGCAACTTGGTTTTAAATCAAGTCCTATCATCTGTATGATTTTGTTTGAAGTAGTATCTCGATCAGTGGCTAAACCATCTATAGATATTAACGTCAACAACAGAATAGCTACAATCGTTCTGTTTACAATATTATTCATATTAGTTTTCATCCAACACTTGTTTTAAAATATAATAATCCATAGGCTCACTACTGTATAGTTTACCTGAGGAAGTTATTTTCTTACCCGTTCTCGGATTCGATATATATATTTTGTAGGGCACGGAATAGCTTCTCATTACATTAAAAACTACTACTTTTATTTTATCGAATCCATCAATCGTTACATCAACGGAAAACTCTTTGTCTAAATCTACTGCTAAGTGCTGTTCTTGAATGCCAAAAGCAATTTTGGTATCACGGAGCACAGGCTTTCCATCGGCTACATCCGGGATGGTTATTTCGGGCAGTGGAATCCCTAGTAAATTAGGGAATAACTCCTCTCTCCATACTGTTGTTGAATTATAAAAGAGGATTTCATGTGAAGATTTATTATACGGAAAGACACTAAAAGTTAATGGTGAGGAAGCATTGTTCTCAATAATAATATTCTGCATTTTCTCTAAACGACTCACATCCGTTTCAAATTTATCGAAGTCATACACTACACTGTCAATCTGATATTTTTGAGTGGGAGCCAGTTGCACTTCTATCTTTTCATATTTAAAACTGTTGCCTACTTCTATCAGCATTCGAACGTTCTCATTAATCAGGTTCTCATTGAGTATCACCTTTAGTTTGTTCCCACCTTTTTTCTCTACTTGCACATCCATATAGTCATTTTTTAAATGAACAGTGCCCAATTCTTTCTCTTTGAAAGGTAGATAGGTTAACTCGCCATCAATGTTGTATGCATTGATAGTGTATTGATCAGACGTTTCACAAACAATACCAATAAGCCCCCAATTGTCTGACTTGAAATTTATTTCTTTACTATTATTAGTTTCTGAGATTGTAATCTCATCATCTCCTTTAGACATATAATCGTCTATAAAAACATCCCCATTGCATCCAGCAAAAGATATCAACATACTTAAACACAATACTCTTTTCACTTTTACGGTCTTTGTATAATGGATTTCTATTATACAAAGATAAGTTATTTACCTTGTTCTCCACATTTTTTGCATCTTAATTAGTTATTCCGGTGATATGCACCCACCCAAAAAGCAGATGTGCCTCAATTTTATGACTTAACTAAAATTTCTAAATCTGACAATTTACAGTTTTTTCTTAAATTCTCTCCTTTAATTCAAAACGATGCGATGTGTCAACCTGTAAGATATCTAAATCCTACTTTCTCCCATACCGCGCTGCTAATTGCTGCGCCTTCTTACTCATACTGTTATAAAAGCACATAGACCTTAGAGTGTTTAAGATTCAAAGATATACTATTATTAAACAATATAAAATTAAAAAGTCCGACTCTCATGGGCCGGACTTTCGCTGTATTTATTATACTCTTTTTACCAGATCCCTTATAGACTCTTCCTTCACGGCAAGCTGATGCTGAACTATTAAATCGTAATCACAGGGTTTATCACCAAATTTACTCATCACAACCAATAATTCAAGGAACAGAAGAAAAGAGAAAAGCAATATGTAGAAACCTAATGCAATACTACTTTTAGACATAATTCGGACCAAAGCCTTTAGCTCTTCCAAAAAACCAGTCTTAGCTTCCAATTCTTTTTTAAGCTCGGCTGCCACATTAAGTTTTTTATTATTGTATTCATCCAGCAGCTTTCTCATATATTCCAAATTCTTCTCATTGGAAATCACCTGTTTTAGTCTGGGATTTTCAATAGGTGTACGCGTTATTGAATTCGATTTCTCTTTTACTATGCTACCATCTTTCTGCACAACAGGAACCTCGGTGGTTACCGATTGCACAGTCATTATTGTAGGACGCTGCGCAATTTCTTCGTTCAATTGCATATTCACTTTATCCAATGAATCGATGGCAAAAGACAATCTGTCAATTTCGGCTTGAATTACAATCTGCCTTGCAGGAGCAATTCGGTTAACCTCTTCCGTTCTGATATCAATCATCTCCTTATCAACGTCATCTCCAAAAATGATCTGGTCAATGATTGTAGAGCCCAGAATTGCCATTATAACCGCCAGGAAGACTCGCAGAACACCTACACCTCTATTCTTGCCAACTGTAAGGATAATTTGTCTTTCTATCTGCACAACTATTATTACAAATACAAGAGCAACAATAATACAACCCCACCATTGCAACCCCACATATCTATCTGCAAAACAATATCCGGTAAATGCCCACAGAAGAATTAATATAAGCATTGAAGATGTATATTTCTTTAATGCTTTATGACTTGCCTCCGTACAGTTGGCAAGAATATTACGATTCCATCCGGTAATGAAACATCCAAATTTAATCCAGGGACTCATGATCTTTGAGATTTAAGCGTTTCTAACGAAAGTGCCGCAAGTCCCCTAAGAAATCCTCTTTCGTACGAAAGCAGCATTCCAATCATATACCCGGTATTGTTTCTTAAGTCCCTTTCCATTTCTTCCAGTTGTCGCTGATGCTCTGTAAGGGTTTGCTTTCTTGTTTTAAGTTGCTCTACCACATCAACCAAACCAGCTTGTGCACGAGACTGAATATGAAAATCTATCTCTCGTACATCATCCATATATTTAAGTTTTACCTGTTTAAATCTTACCTCTAAATTGTTTCTGATAATAACTTTATTCATCTCCTTGTACGAATTATCCGGGTTACAAAGAGCATCTTCGTAACCTTTCGTTTCGTAGTCTTCCTTTAAAAATTGATATATCAAATCGATCGGCATAGACGATCCATACGTAATTGTGGTTGTATTACCAGAATCATCATTGGGGTCCGAATTATCAATAAAGTCACTTTCTTTTATTTCCTTCAACGGCGCTGCTTCAGTTTGTACTTCTACCGGCGTACTCTTTTGCTCACTATTTCCAAATAGTCTGTTAAAAAATCCCATAGTTTATGAATTATATTATTTATACATGTTTTGTTGGCACTTCAAATTTGTAATGACCCCGCTCATGACAAGATCTACAAAGGGTTATAAGATATTTATTCTGGTAATTCCAGGGATCTCTAAAGACCCCCAATCTAGATACGAAATGATACTGTTTATGATGAACAACCAAACCATCGGCAGAACCACACAAAACACATTTATGATTATCACGCTCTAATATTTCTTGTCTCTTTCTCTTCCATCTTTCGTCAAATAGCTTCTCTCTATATGACCCATGCTGATATGTTATACTCATAATCTGATTAATTGAGAATCAAAGTATTCAATAGAAAATATACATTCGTAAAATAAATAACCCAGCAAAAAATCCAATAATTTAAACAATGAAAAGCGCTCTCTAAATCATAATTTATTTGATGCAAATTTATAACTATATTTTTTTGCTATTTACTAGTTTGACAGATTATTTTTCAATCGAAATCATAATTATTAATAAAAAAAGTCCGACCCCCACGAGCCGGACTTTTACTGTATGAATCTTAAACCAGCAACTTATACAGATAACTGGTTCCGGCTACCGCTATCAAACACCAGCCAAGCAGGTTGGCGGCTCCGGTGGCGGGGGTGGTTCCGTCGGCCCTTTCGTTGGGCACAACATCGTACTGGCTTCTTTCGCCGGAGTAATCGGAGGTGCTGGATTGTCCCAAAACTGCCCTTTGATCGGAAGTTCTGGATTGCCCGGAGGCGCCGGGATATCCGGAGGCGGGCGCTGACTGAGGGTTACAATTACACCCAGTGCAGCCAGGGCAATCTCCTTTTCTTCCATTACAAGAGCCAGGAGGATAAGGATCTTCAGGAACGTGAGGGTGGACTTTCGGCTGTTTCCTTTTCCGAAAAAAGCAACTTGCCACTACCAAAATAAATTCAATGATCTGTTTTACTTGTTTCATCTTTCTGTTTGTTTTAAGGGGTTTGTATTGAGAATCGTTAGTTTAATGCTTAGGGAAACACCATCCTGGAGACGGATTTTTCATATCGCAAATAATAGCTCGGAGGCTGAAGCAAAAGCCATTTTATTTCTTTATTAGCTCACACCTTATTGTCTGATCAGATCTATTTCCAAAACAGAACCTCTATTGATATTTGTATACTACCTAAATAGCAATTAATACCATCCGGGTACTTCTTCAATAAAGTGTACCAATAATGAAGAAATTAAACCGGGCATCTATGGAATGGAAGAGAGTACTTCTTCAATAGGGTGTACCAATAATAAGTAAAGGCTCTTGTGTTTACTCCGGAAACTGCAGCGCTATCAGCTTACTCATGGTGGCGGATAGCTTTACCAGCAGCATCTTGTAGTTTTGGCGGTTGTCACCGTTTACCTCGCTGATGTAGCGACTATAGGCTATCTCTTGGGCGTAGGCGGCCGGAACATTGCTTACGTTGCAGGCAGAGGCATAGGATGAGCGCAACAGGCGGGCCATATCCAGAATACCACTTCTGGCATCGGGGTAGCTCCGGTAGGTAAGTCCCTTTTCGCAAAGCTGCACTTTGGTGCCCGGCCAGAACTCGCTAGGCTTACCGAAGCCTGTCAATCCACCGAAGTTAAAGTGCTCCTTACACAGCACCGACTCGCCCCACCCTGTTTCGATGGCGATCTGGGCCAGCAGCACCACCGGGTTAATGCCATATTTTATTCCCGCCTCTTTTACCTGGGGGTAATAA
>Ga0209639_1003464_pt1 | contig 10526 bp, 7 predicted proteins | sample EPASupsiteHSE605_FD_187268 | JGI IMG/M metagenome (GOLD analysis project Ga0209639, IMG submission 187268) | Bioremediated contaminated groundwater from EPA Superfund site, New Mexico - Sample HSE6-05 (SPAdes) (version 2) | ecosystem: Environmental > Aquatic > Deep subsurface > Groundwater >...
AGTTATGGAAGCTAAAGAAAAAGTAGCCCATCTTCCTAAGGATGATCTTAGAGCTCTTTTTAAAAATGTGAACTTCAGCAGGACTTCCAAACCAAAATATGATACATCAAGAGCCATATTAGTCGAGTCAAGAGATGATTACACCAGTTTAATGGACCGTGGGCTTAATCAGCGCGCTCAGATACTCAACATTCAGGAAGTGGCAAGTCTGGATGAATTCGAACTGGTGGTGTACGTTTACAGAGATGGTGTTCTGGAACTGGATGATGCACCTAACCTGGCCATGGTAAACTATGATGCTGAAGATCTGGAAATCATTCCTGAAACAGTTTTATCATATTATCATGAAAATCAAACTCTTCTGGAAAATATTCTAAAGATCAGGGAAATACTGGGATACCCCTCTGTTTTAAGAGATGTTTTAAAGATAATGGATTCTATTGAAACATCCCAGGTTGATGAAACGTTATTTAACAGTGCTGTGAACCAGGCCAAAGACAAGGCAGATAAAAAATTGGAAGAAGCTATAAAGAAGGTTGATCTGTCGGGTCAAGAAGTTCTGGATATTCTAAATAAGGGCATGTCACCCAAAATCCAGGAAATCTTTGACGAAATCCTTAAAGACGCAGTTAAAGAAATTAAAGATGATACGGGGGTAAGTTTTGATCCTTTTATCCAGAAATATCCCCTGGAAATAGATGAACAGGAATTGGAAAGAGTAAAAAGACAGGAAATAGGGAAAAAAGAGGTTAAAGCCTTTGAGGAAAGGGTTAATGTCGCAGCCCAGCTCCAATTGCTCAAAAGTGATGTTGAGGTCGAAATCCAGGAAGTACTGGAATTCGATTACCAGTTCACCCTGGGTTGTTTCGCCTACTACTACGATCTACATCCACCAATGATTAGTGATGGATTCCGTTTCAAGGAAGGATTACACCTGAATTTAGCCCTGGAAGACCCATCCCGCGTGCAGAGGATCAATTACTCCCTAGAATCCCCGGATAATGTGGTTCTCCTCACCGGGGCCAACAGTGGAGGTAAGACCACCCTCCTGGAGACTCTGGCTCAGATCAGTATCATGAGCCAGATGGGACTGCCAGTGTGTGCCAGGGAAGCCCGGGTGAAACTGGTTGATGAACTTTACTTCTTCAGTAAAAAGCGCTCACTTGATGCTGGGGCTTTTGAATCATTCCTGAGCACCTTCATGCCAATTGTAGTGCGAGAAGAGGATAAATTAATTCTCCTGGACGAGCTGGAAGCCATAACTGAACTAGAAGCTGCTGTGAAAATAATTTCAAGTTTCATAAGCTTCATACAAGATTCAAAATCCTTTGCAATTATTGTAACCCACATGGCCCGGGAGATACTTAAAAACACCGATGTCAGGGTGGATGGTATTGAAGCCCAGGGATTGGATGATGAGTATAACCTCATTGTGGATCGTACCCCCAGGATGAACTACTTTGCCCGGAGCACACCTGAACTAATCTTGAGAATGGTCTACCAGAGATCCGATGGAAAGTTGAAGGAGATCTATGGGAAGATGCTGGAAAGGTTTTAGTTTTAAATTATAATTTTATATAATTTTAAATTTCTAGAAATTCGTGGATTTAATTCCAATGGATGCAACAATACCCTAAAAATAACAATGAATATCAGGAGCACTTTGTATTTGAGGAATTTGAGATTGAAAGGGATTTAAGATAAAAAAAATAGATTTTATAAAATTCAGATATAAACACCTGATCCCACCAGATATGTTCGATTCTGGTATTGTGCCCTTTTTATGTATGTTATCTTTAGTGAAGGTGTTTTTTCCCCGGGTTTGGGCCACATGTAATTTACCCAACCGCTTCCATTCTCTGCAGTTTGAATAAACAGTTTGCCAATGGGTTTTCCTTGGGAGTCTACCAGATCTGTCATGTTCTTACCCTCACCACTTGGATCTGGAGGGTAAACTACACGGATACCATCCAATCTCCACACAAAGACATAACTATCATTATGGACCCATGAGGAACTACGAAGCTCTGGAAATGCTGTTTCACCCCCTTCTTCTATAAGCTGAGCTGCCTGATCCACCAATGAAACTAATTCAGTTTTTTGCCTGTTTTCAGACTGTTGCTGGTAAAAAATCCCACTTGCAGCCACTAATAACATTACAATAACCATAACCAGTAGCGTTTTATTCATCTGACTTAACCCACCTCTAAGCCCAATACTTGAGAATCTTATTTCAGTTATATTCAATTATTATTTTTGTAATTAAGAATCTAATATACCTATTATATTCAAAGATTTAATCAAATACCAATTCAGTGAATACTAATTCAATAAAATTATGATCGAAACAATAAAATCCCTTAAAACCCCCATAATCCGTTAAAAATAAGGTATTCCACCACCATCCGGTAATTAAATTAACCATAAGTAATAAAGATCTATTATAATCTTAAGATTAGTATCCTTAAGATGAGCAATACTAAACTTAATAGTATTAAGAATTGGGTAATACTAAACTTTTAATAGTATTCTTAAGATTGGATGTATTCTTGAATTTAACCAGAGCCTTATATTTTATTTATTTGTTGGATGTTTGGTAAAAATGAATTCCATTCTGGATATCGAAAAAAGAATTGAATCCCTGCAGGAAACTGATAAAACATCCTATAATCTCCTGAAACAAATTTACAGATTTGATTTTGGCATTGGAGAGCAAGTGATTCCAGATTCTTTCAAAACAAAAGTTCTTAATTATTTTGGCCACCGTGATGATACTGGAAAAGTTATTGACTCTGCAGAAGAAGTTTTAGACCGAATTCAAGAGCAGAAGATAATTAAAATCAATAATAAATGGACTGGTGAAGGCACACTTTTTAATTCTATTAGGGCCGAAAGGCCAGGAATTCGTGAAAAGGATAAAGATAAAGAAAAAAAACATATCTTCAAGTTAATTGAAGAATCAGGAAAAGAATGTGATTTCTGTCATCCAGAGAAATACACCCCAGAGGATGTTTTTGGACGAATACGTGGAAAGCATTCCATTACAGCTGCTAACCTAGCTAAATATGATGTTTGGAGCAGTTTAGTTATATTCAAGAACCACAACCCTCTTAAATTCAGCTTAGAAGAATTTTCTGATTACTTGGAAACTGGTTTTACCTGGTTTCAATCGGTTAATATGCATAGCCCTCAATTTAGATTTCCATTTTTTATCTGGAACTGTCTACCACGGGCCGGAGCTTCCCAGATACACGGGCACTGCCAGATCCTGATGAGCAAAGAACCATACGCCAAGGTGGAAATACTTCAAAAAGCCAGCCAAGAATATGGCATAGAAACTGGTGATGATTATTTCCAGGACCTTTATGCAGTGCACCGCTTGCTGGGACTTTCTGGAAGCCAGGGAGATGTTCGTTTTTTTGCCAGTATCACCCCGGTTAAAGAAAAAGAAGTGGTTATAATCTCATCTAAAAATCCCTCAACGGACACTGATGCCAAAAAAACAATTTTTAGGATCTTAAGGTGCTTTATTGACCTTATGGGAGTTTATAGTTTTAATTTATCCATATCATGCCCACCAATAGATGATGGAACCCCATATCCTTATTTAATCCGTATAGTGGATCGGGGAAGTCTCATGAATTCAACTGCAGATATAGGGGGCATGGAACTCTATGGAAGTTCAGTGGTGGCAGATGACCCGTACAAAATCATTGCAATGTTAAAAAGCGTTTTCTAAGACACATAAACCATAGAATGAGTAGGACGTTCATGGGAGAATTCCAAATTTTTAAAGAATAATAAATTAAACCCAAAAAAATGATTGATTCTGAATATTATATTATTTGAAATTCGGAATAAATTATAGAATAATTGATTATTAAAATATTTAATCAACATAACCGTTGGGGTGAATTTGATTGTTAAAATATCTTTTCGATAATTTAAGTTACCTAAAGACTTTCAAAAATGACAGTTCCACTGCTATAGTTACGGATATTGACGGAACTATAAGTGAAATAGCCCCCACACCAGATGAAGCAGTGGTTACTGAATCCATGCAAAATGCACTGGTTAAACTAAATGATAAATTCCAGTTAGTGGCGGTGATTAGTGGTAGATCTGTATTAAACGCCAGGGCAATGGTGGGGGTGGAGGGCCTGCTTTATGTGGGTAACCATGGGATGGAATTTTTAAAAAATGGCCACCTTTCCATGGACCCCCTGGTAGAAAAATACTTACCTCAAATCCAAAAAAGCGGGCAAAAACTCAAAAAAGGGGACCTATCTCATATAAATGGTTTAATGTTTGAGGATAAGGGGATCTGTTATTCCATTCACTATCGTCTTTCCAATTCCCCTGAAAATGTTCGGGAAAAAATATTAAACACCATCCATAATGATCCGGAATGTAAAAACCTAAAGATATCTGAGGGACGTCGTTTAGTGGAGCTTAAACCCCCAGTAAATTGTGATAAGGGCACTATTTTAAACGGTATTGTTGATGAATATAATTTAAAAAAAATTATTTATTTAGGCGATGATATCACTGATACTGACGCTTTTAATAGATTAAAATTACTTGAAAAAGAGGGAAAAATTGAGGGTGCAGGTATTTTGGTACGTTCCAGTGAGATACCATCTTATGTTAAAAAACATTCATCTTTTTTTGTTAATGATGTGGATGAAGTTCTTAAATTCTTTCAATGGCTTTTAAACTAATTAAACCATTATGATAAGTCAAGAAATAAATTAAGACACGTATAATAGTTTGAATCGAAAATTGTATTTAGGTTGCATGAGAGATTAATAGTCATGATAAAAACCGTATTAATGGCAGGGGGTAAAGGAAGTAGAATCCGTCCTCTTACATTATCTCGGCCAAAACCTTTGATTCCAGTTGCCAATCGCCCTATGATAGAATATGTAGTGGAAAAAATAAAAAAATCAGACTCCAGTGAATTAGTTGTTACCTTAAGTTACTTAAAAAACCAGATTAAAACTTTGCTCCAAAAGGACTATCCCGATATGAATATTACATATTCTGTAGAAAAAAAGGCACTGGGAACTGCAGGCGGGGTTAAACATGCCAGCAAATATATTGATGATACTTTTTTTGTTTTAAGTGGTGATGTGCTGGTTGATGTGGATTTGAATAAACTTTTAGATTTTCATAATGCAAAAAATGCACTGGCCACCATGGTGCTGACTCAAGTCCAATATCCCAGCCATTTTGGGATAGCTACACTTGATAATGAAAATCAGATTATAAAATTTTTAGAAAAACCCTCTTCTCAGGAAGTTTTTAGTAACCTAGCCAACACTGGTACCTATATTTTCGAACCAGAAATATTCGATTACATAGATACCAAAAAAGGGGAAATAGATTTTTCCAAAGATATATTCCCACAATTAATCAAGGAAAAGGCAGGGATATATGGATTTATCTTCGATGGTTATTGGAACGATGTGGGGAGACCTAAAACATATCTGCAAGCAAATTATGATGTCCTTAACAAAAAGATAACCCCAGAACCCCCTGGAAAAAAACTAAAAGAGGGTGTTGGAAAATTAGGGGACATATGGGTTGGGAAAGATGTTGAAATTGATGAAAAGGTCAGGATAATCGGACCTGTGGCCATAGGTGATGGTTCGGTTATCGAACGAGGATGTACACTGGGAAAAAATACGGTTATCGGTGAAAATACGTATTTAGAAAAAAATTCAACAATTAAAGGTTCTGTTATTTTTCCTGACAGCACAATAAAAGACAGCTCATGCTTAAAAGATTGTATTGTAGACTCAAGATGTCGTGTTGAAAAGGGAAGTTTTATTGAAAAAGGTGCAATACTCGGAAGTTCTGTGCAATTAGGCCCTTTTAGTAGAGTAAGATCTAAAAGATCTATATACAACAGCGTAGTAATCTTGCCCGACTCTATTGTAGACTCTGATTATCCCATTGTAACTTAAATTTATCTTTCAAATAAATATGAGGGGTTGAAATGTCTAAATACATCCAAAACATTAGAGGATTAGTAAACGTTGAGATTACCAATAAGTTTGCATCACATTTAGGAACCATAATAGGTAATCACGTTGGTCTCGGAAAGAGTGTTGTGGTTGGCAGAGACTTAAATGTTCCCTCACAAATGATCAAAAGATCATTAACCACGGGTTTGATGTCATCTGGCGTGAATGTTATTGATTTTGGGATTGCCCCCATACCAGTTATACATTATGGGATGGACCTTTATGAAGCCAATGTCATGATTACAATAAGCAAATCCCATCTGAGACCCGAAGATATCGATATTAAAATATTAAGTGAACATGAAATTCCTTTAGAACAAAGACATGCTGAAAAAGTGCCCTGGAATCAGATAGGCCAATTAAAATATGTTCATGAATACCAAGAACACTATATAAAAGGAGTTCTTAAACAGATAAATACAGAAATAATAAAAAATAAAGCATTTTTAGTTGTTTTAGACTGTGAAGAAGGCGTTAGCAAACCATTGGTCCCCCAAATATTAGATGAACTGGATTGCGAGACTATTCTTATCAGGTGCAAAGATAGTAAATCTGATATTGATTTTCCAGAACCTAGCCCTAAAAGAATATCATTAATATCTGAGCTTACAACTGCATTAGGTGCTGATATTGGTATTGTACTCGATAACGACCGGGATAGAGTAGTTTTTATTGACCAACATGGGAATATTATCCGAGATCAGACCATATTGAGCATTTTTACTAAATATGCACTTAATAATGCACCAGGGCAGACCATAGTTTCATCCATAGTTGCATCACAATCTTTGGATGAAATAGTGTCAGATAAAGGAGGAAATCTCATAAAAACTTCTGTAAACAGTGTTTTAAGTGAGATAGATGCTAATGATGCAGTTTTTGGAGGAGATGAACCGGACATGTACGTTTTCCCCGAATTTCAGACCTGTTTCGATGCTATTTTTGCAGTTGTGAAAATGCTGGAAATACTGGCCAAGGAAGATACTACTTTATCTAACCTGGCAGGTGGAATAAAAGAGTACAACAGAACCGGTTTCACCATAGAATGCGAACATGAGAAAAAAGATGAAGTTATAGAAGCTTTCATAACCAAATTCGAATCAGGAAATAATATTAATACCATAGATGGTATTCGGGTTGATTTAGAAGAGTCTTTTATATTAATTAGGCCTTCCCGCTTCGAACCATTAGTAAGAGTTTATATCGAATCTAAAACCGGCCAGAAATTACAAGAATTAACTGAATCTGTGAAGAAAATGATTGAAAATGTTTAGTGATTGAAAATGTTTAGGTCAGTTATAATTCACTTGAAATTAGTTCTAAGGTGAAAATAATTCCTGAATTTTTTTGGATGTGCCCAGATATGAATTCCCCAACCCAAAACAATAATATTTTAGAGTTTTTAAAGGACAAAAATTTAATAGTTGTCTCCAACCGAGGTCCTGTTGAATTTCATAAAAAAAATAGCAAAGTAGAAATGAAACGAGGAGCCGGAGGTCTTGTTTCCACATTACTACCCATTATGGAAACCTTAAATGGTGTCTGGATTGCCAGTGCCATGACTCCGGGTGATGTGGAAGTAGCTAAGCGATTCCCAGATAATAAAGTACCAATCCCAGAAGAAGATCCCCAATTTTGGGTGCCCTTTGTTGTGGTTGACCAGCGCAGATATGAATGTTATTACAGTGTGATAAGCAATCCACTTCTCTGGTTTGTGCAACACTACATGTGGAACAGTCCTTACACCCCCACCATCGATGATAAGATCCATCAATCCTGGGAACAGGGTTACAGGTACGTGAATCAGAAATTTGCTGAGAAAGTATTAAAAGAAAGTAAAAAAAATGAAAAAGAACCACTTATAATGTTACAGGACTATCACCTGTATCTATGTCCTACTTACATTCGAAAGAAATTGAAAGACACATTTCTCAGCCAATTTATCCACATACCATGGCCTCAATCAGAATATTTCAGTATCATACCAGAATACATGCGAAAAGAAATTATTGAAGGACTTCTATCAAACAACCTACTTGGTTTCCATCTCCCACGATATGTAACTAACTTCATGCAAACCTGTGAAGAATACACCGATGAGGTGGATTATGAAAATGGAATAATCTGGCACAATGGACAGGCCACCCATGTGAAGAGTTATCCCATTTCGGTAGACTATGAAGGAATTAAGGAACTGGCACATTCACCAGGAGTACTGGAGAAAGAAAAATTGATAAAAGAAATAAAGGGAGACTATTTTCTTTTCTACCGTACTGACCGGATAGATTTGAGTAAAAATATTATTCGGGGATTCGAAGCTTACGAACTATTCCTGCACAAATATCCCCAGTATCATGGAAAAGTTAAATTCCTGACCACTGGAAAACCCACCCGGCAACAGATTAGGGAATACCATACATACTACTACGATGTTATAGAAATGATAGAGGATATCAATGTTAAATACGCCACGGATGATTGGAAACCCATAGAATGGATATTCAAAGCAGATTATAACCTGGTGGTGGCTGCTTTTAAAAACTATGACTGCTTAATTGTTAATCCCATTGCAGATGGCATGAATATAGTTCCCAAAGAATCTTCCGTAGTCAATGAATGTCAAGGATCCGTTATTTTATCAGAAAAAGCAGGGTGTTTTGAAGAACTTAAAGAACACGTTCTGGCAGTTAACCCCTATGATATCAGCCAAACTGCTGAAGCATATCACCAGGCCATACAAATGAGTGAAAAGGAAAGACACGGGCGATTGGATAATTTGAAAGATATCGTGGCCAGGAGAACTATATATCACTGGATCAGTGAACAGTTTGAGGATATAGAAAAAATAAAAAACAGTGACGAGTTTTAAAAAAGCTTAAGAAAAGATAAATAGAGATGGTTTACGAATAGTAATAAATCTAATTTTTTAATAAATTTTTCTAATTTCTAAATGAACCCTATATTTTTACATCTGATCATTCTCACCCATTGAATTATCACCATCAACAACAGGACACAGAAAGGATTTTTCTATTTGAATCATTGTTTTCCCGATTTTTTCAGGATATGATGAGTGAAGAATAATTGATTTAAAAGTTTAGATATAAATCGGATGACTTATACCCCATCAATTAATGGAAATATGTCATTGAAGATGATAACCTAAGGAAATCAAAACTATGAAAATTATGGGCATAGATTTAGCAGGTAAGGTGGATAATCCCACAGGAATATGCGTTTTAAATGCAGATAAAATTAGTGGGTATGAGATTTATCTTGGTACACTGTACAGTGATGAAGAAGTCTTAGAAAAAATCAGTGCAGTGCAACCTTCTTTGATTGTTGTTGATGCACCATTATCCTTACCAAAAGGGCGTTGTTGTCTGGAAAAGGAATGTGAATGTGCAGTTGGAGGACATTTCCGCCAATCAGAACGTGAAATACGTCGTTATGGTTCTGTTCTACCATTAACATTTACTGGGATGAAGATGCTCACCATGAGGGGTGTTGGTATGGCCCGGGCTCTTTCAGGGAAATTCCAGTTAAAAGAAACCCACCCCCGCACAGTTCAGAAGATTCTTGGTTGGGAAAATCTAAAAAATGAGTTGGAAAACTATTTTCATCTTCTCCCTGATGCCAGTGAACATGAACTGGACGCTGCAATTGCTGCTTTAACTGGATTTTTTTACTTTAATGATTGTTATAGGGAGTTGGGTGATGTGGATGAGGGGACGATTATCCTTCCTCGGGGAAAAGATTGTTTAGAAAGTTTGGAAAAATTTAAAAAAAGCTAGTTCACATGAATCAGTGCGTAGTATAAATTTTCTTAAAAAAAAATCCAGAATAATGGGAAATGCATTGTAAGAAAAATAAACATAATATGGAATTTTGCCTGCTGACTAACTCGGCATGGTCATCGGTAGCTAACCATCATTCCTCCATGAGCAACCCTCGTAGCAGGCAGTCTGTCCAGTGCTGGGTTTCTCCTATTCATTGCAGGCGTCGCCTAAGCTTGTAGGAGGACCGTAGGCACAAGTCTATAAAGATATGACATTGAACATGTCTTGATATGTACTTAATCATTTATATCCATTTGTTTTAACAATCAAATGTTTCGAAATTACATCCAAATCGTTTTGAAATATCTTTTTTTGTAAATTTGAGAAATGATAATATTTAATTAATTAATTCATGAAGATAAAATGGATTTAAAAGAAATATAATATCTTGATTTTTGTTAATTCATAACCGGAATTCCAACTGAATAAATCAAATAAGAGGGGGGTGTCCCCTCCACATTAGTAGAGGGGACAAATGGGGTTAAACATAAAGGGGGGGTAAATCCCTTCTCCACAAAAAAATGGAGAAGGGACAAATAAAGGGGTAAACACGAATCCAAATAAAACCCTCACACAATAAGAGGGGGGGTTCCCCTCCACACAAATGGTGAAGGGGAGGGGGGGTGATCCCTCCACAAAAGGGAGGGGTCAAATTAAA
>Ga0209639_1003465_pt1 | contig 10525 bp, 8 predicted proteins | sample EPASupsiteHSE605_FD_187268 | JGI IMG/M metagenome (GOLD analysis project Ga0209639, IMG submission 187268) | Bioremediated contaminated groundwater from EPA Superfund site, New Mexico - Sample HSE6-05 (SPAdes) (version 2) | ecosystem: Environmental > Aquatic > Deep subsurface > Groundwater >...
GACGGATAAAAAGGCGATCAACGCCCGGCTGGACGCGGTGGAGGCCTTTGCAAAGGATATGATTCTGCGTTCCTCCGCGGGGGAGGCGCTGGACAGGGTATACGACCTGGAAAGGCTCTGCTCGAAGCTGTCTTATGGAACGCTGAACGCCAGGGACGCGCTTTCCTTGAAAAACTCCCTCGCCGTGATACCCGCTTTAAAAAACGATATCATCGCCTCGGGTCATAATGCGCTCGTGCAATTTGCGGAACTTATTGATCCGATGGAAGACCTTTATCAGGTGCTCGAAAACGCCGTTGCGGAAGAACCGCCGGCGTCAGTAACCGAAGGCGGCATCATCAAAAAGGGCTACAACGCCCAGGTGGACGAACTGCGCAGCGCCGCGACGGAAGGGAAGGACTGGCTCAACCAGCTGGAACACCAGGAAAGGGAAGCCACGGGGATCAAGAATCTGAAGATCGGATACAACCGGGTATTCGGGTATTATATTGAAATAACCAAATCGAACTACACCATGGTTCCCCTGCGCTACAAGCGCAGGCAGACCCTTGCAAACGCCGAAAGATACATTACGCCGGAGCTTAAAGAACTGGAGGAGAGGATTCTCGGCGCGCAGGAGCGCTCCGTCGCACTGGAGTACGAGATTTTTATCGGTCTGCGCGGCATGCTGACGAATCATATCGACCGGATCAAGAAGGACGCCGCGCTGCTTGCCGAACTGGATTGTTACCGCGCTCTTGCTTCCGTGGCGGAAAGCTATAATTACTGCCGACCGAAGCTGATCGCTGGGGACAGGCTGAACATAACCGAAGGAAGACATCCGGTGGTGGAGCGCACGATGACGGGATTTGTCCCGAATGACGCATATCTGGACTGCGAAGACAACCGCGTTCTCGTCATCACCGGGCCAAACATGGCGGGAAAAAGCACGTACATGCGGCAGGTGGCGCTCATTGCGCTTATGGCTCACGTCGGCTCCTTCGTGCCTGCAAAAAAGGCGGAAATTCCCCTCATCGACCGCATCTTCACCCGCGTGGGCGCGTCCGACGATCTTGCATTCGGCCAGAGTACTTTTATGGTGGAGATGAGCGAGACCGCCAATATCCTGAACAACGCGACGGATAAGAGCCTGCTGCTGCTGGACGAAATCGGAAGGGGCACGAGCACCTACGACGGGCTGAGTATCGCCTGGGCAGTCGTGGAGTATATTTGCGATAAGTCGAAGATCGGCGCGAAAACTCTCTTCGCCACCCATTTCCATGAGCTGAGCGAGCTTGAGGGTCTGCTGAAGGGCGTGGTCAACTACCGCATCACCGCCCGCGAAATGGGCGAGGACGTGATCTTTTTAAGGAAGGTCGTCAAGGGCGGAACGGATAAATCCTTCGGGATTCAGGTCGCCAGGCTTGCAGGCATTCCGCAGCAGGTGATCGCGCGCGCAAAAGAGATTCTGAGAAAGCTTGAGGCGGCGGAAATTAACCGCAGCGTCGAGTGCCCGGAGGAAAGCGCCCCGCCCCGAAAATACACGGCCGTACTTTCCGAAATAGCGGCCGTTAAAGCGGACGAGCTTACCCCCTTTGAAGCGCTGGGCCTTTTATACGACCTGAGCGAGAAGGCCAAAGACGCGCTGGACGCATCAAAAGCGCAATGAGGGACTCTGTATGAGAATCAATATACTAGACACGTTCACCGCGAACAGGATCGCCGCCGGAGAAGTGGTCGAACGCCCGGAATCGGTGGTCAAGGAGCTTGTCGAGAACGCCGTTGACGCGGGCGCAGGCATGATTTCGATCGAAATCGAAGAGGGCGGAATCAAAAAAATCCGGGTAACCGACAACGGCTCCGGCATCGAACCCGAGGATTGCGCGCTTGCGTTCAAAAGGCACGCCACCAGCAAAATAAAAAACCCGAATGATTTGGACGCGATCGCGACCCTAGGCTTTCGCGGGGAAGCGCTTTGCTCCATCGCTTCCGTCGCACGGGTGGAATTGACCAGCCGGATAAAAGGCGCGGACGAAGGCGCGAGAATCCGCGTCCATGGCGGCGAGATTCTGGATAACGGACCGTTCGGTTGCCCGGAAGGAACAACCGTTCTTGTTGAAAATCTGTTCTATAACACGCCCGCGAGGCTTGAGTTCTTAAAATCCCCGGCGCGAGAGGCGGGGGAAATCGCGGCCTATGTCGCGCATGCCATTATGGGGAATCCCGGGATCGCTTTCTCCCTGACAAGCGACGGAAAACAGGTGTACAGAAGCCCGGGAAGAGGAGACCTTTTATATGCGCTGTTTACGGTTTACGGCAGAGATGTGGTAAATAAGATCGCCCATGTGGACCACGAGCAGGACGGTATTCACGTCCAGGGATACGTGAGCTACTCCGAGGCGGCAAGAAAAAACCGCAGCAGCCAATCGTTTTATGTCAATAGAAGATACATTCAGTCTACGCAGCTTTCCGCCGTTCTCACCCAGGCGTTCGGAACGCGCTTAACCATTGGGCGGTTTCCCCTTTGCGCACTGCATATCGGTCTTCCGTTCGATTCGGTGGACGTCAACATTCATCCGAACAAATTGCAGGTGCGATTCAAAGACAACGGAGCGGTCATCAACGCGGTCAAAACGTCGGTCGAGCTTGCAATCGGCGAAAAATATGCGTACGAGTGGACCCCGCCGCAAATTCCGAGAGAAGATAACGCTACCCTGAGGGCGATACAGCACGAATACCAGTACCAGATCGGCGAAGCGGAAAGGCCGAAAACGTTTAAACGGGAAGATCTGCTTCCCAAACAGGAGAACCGGCAGCTGATGCCGCAGATCAGGCAGGATCCGAAATTGATCGACGACAGCTGCATCCGTTCCATGATCATTCCAACCCGCGCTATAAAGCAAGACGCGCTTGTCTTGAGGGACAGCGCTGGAAGGCTGAGTAAAAAAGAACCACCGAATCTGAATCCGAAAGATACCGACTATAAGCTTCTGGGCCAGCTTTTTAATACCTATATCGCGGTTGAGGCAAAGGGCGTTCTGTATATTATAGACCAGCACGCCGCCTGCGAGCGTATGCTGTTTGACAAGCTCATGAAAAAGGAACGCCTGCCCCTTGGCTCGCAGCGGATTGCCGGAGCCGAGCAGATCATGCTTACCCCCATGGAACACACCGCGCTGGTTGAGAACGAGGAGCTGGTGAAAAATCTTGGTTTTGATTACGAACTTAAAAAAGGGGAAAGGGTTAACCTTCTGGGCGTACCCCAATCTTTTGACGGCGTGAGCGGGACCGAGTTATTAAGGGACGTGCTCGATGTGCTGTCACCTGACGACGATCCGGCCGATGAAGACCAAAGGCGGAGGTCCGTTGCCACCACCGCCTGTAAGCATGCGGTCAGGGGAAACCAGGCGCTTACGGAAACCGAAATCGGCATGATTCTGTCGCAGCTGAACGAACTAAAGGAACTGCATTGCCCGCACGGCAGACCGATCGTGGTCAGCGTGACCCGCCGTGAACTGGACAAGCTTTTTTACCGGATATGAAACGTGATGGAACGAAGCTTGCGGTGATCGTCGGTCCGACGGCCACCGGAAAATCGACGCTCGCCGTTGAAATCGCAAAGAGGATGAACGGCGAGATTGTCTCCGCGGATTCCGTGGCGGTTTACAAGGGGCTTAATATCGGCTCGGCCAAACCAACGCTCGCAGAGCGAGGCGGGATCCCACACCATATGATCGACTGCGCCGGCCCTGCCGAAAGCTTCACCGTTTCCGATTACCAGACCGGAGCGCGGACCGCGATAGACGCAATTTCTCAAAACGGCAGGCTGCCTATACTCGCAGGCGGAACGGGGCTTTATATCAGCGCCGTTACGACCGGGCTTGATTTTACGGACGCCGGGCGGGACGAAAACTTCCGCAAAGCGTGGGAGGAAAAAGAAGAGACCCATCCCGGCAGCGCAATCGAAGAACTGAAGAAAATCGATGAAAAGCGTGCCGGGGAACTTCACCCGAACGATTTTAAAAGAATCGTCCGCGCATTGGAGGTTTTTCATCTGACCGGCGTGCCGATGTCCGAACAGACGGGCGAATTCAGAAAAAGCGATTCTCCCTATCGATTGGCCGTCGTGGGGCTGACGATGCCGCGGGAAATGCTTTACGGCCGAATTGAAAATAGGGTGGATGGAATGCTGCGCGAAGGCCTTGTGGAAGAAGTCAGAGGGCTTCTTGAAGGCGGCCTCGACCCGAATGCGCCTTCCATGCAGGGGCTGGGATACAAAGAGATCGCGGATTACATAAATGGAAGCTGCTCGTTCGAACAGGCTGTATATCTGATCAAACAAAACACAAGAAGGTTCGCGAAACGCCAATTGACCTGGTTTAAAAGGGACCCGCGCATTCTCTGGTTCGACGTTTCCGAATATGAGCAAAACGCGCTTGCAAAAGAAGTAGAGGAATATTTCAGACATGAACTTTTCGGGAACGATTGACGGCAGGATCAGAGAACTGCTGTTTCAGGATTACGGGATTGATAAAAATACGGTGGATTTGGTGGAAGAAGCCGAAAGAAGCGTTTGTGAGCGCTTTTGCGAGGCCGATAAAATCTGCGAACTGAATCAGTACAAAGTGCTTTCTGCCTTTAGAGAAGAACGGATCGCGCTCCGCCATTTCAACCCCACAACGGGGTACGGGTACGACGATTGCGGAAGGGATTCGCTGGACCGCGTGTTCGCACGCTGCATGGGCGCGCAGGACGCGCTGGTGCGGCCCCAGATCGTATCCGGAACCCATGCGCTGGCCCTTATGCTGTTCGGCGTACTTCGCCCGGGAGACGAGCTTCTGTCCATAACCGGGAAGCCCTATGACACTCTGGAGACGGCGATCGGCCTGTCCGGCGGTTCGACTGCATCGCTCAAAGCATACGGCGTAACTTACGCGCAGACAGAGCTGACGGCGGACGGGAGGATTAATATTCCCGCCGTCCTTGCCGCGATCACCCCCAAAACCAGAGTGGTGCATATCCAGCGTTCCAGAGGTTACGAGTGGAGAAGGGCGATCACGGTGGAAGAAATTGGAGAAACCGTCTCTGCAATAAAAGCCAAAAAATCAAAAGTCGTTATAACCGTGGACAACTGTTACGGGGAATTCACCGCAGTCGGGGAGCCGGCAGACGTCGGAGCGGACCTGACGGCGGGCTCGCTGATCAAAAATCCCGGCGGCGGAATCGCGCCGACCGGAGGCTATATCGCCGGCAGAAGCGATCTGATCGAAATGGTGGCCGAAAGGCTCACGGTTCCCGGGATAGGCCGGGAGGTCGGCTCTTACGCCGCGTCCTACGCGCCTTTTTATCAGGGGCTTTTCCTTGCGCCCCACATGGTTGCGGGGTGTATGAAGGGTTCCGTCCTGGCGGCGAAGGTTTTCGGCGAACTGGGGCTTGATGTTTTGCCGGAATGGGACGGGGAGCGCGGCGACATTATCCAGTCCGTGCGCTTCAATGCGCCGGAGCCGCTGATCGCCTTCTGCCGGAGCATTCAGAAAGCTTCCCCGGTAGACAGCTTTGCGGTGCCAGAACCGTGGGACATGCCCGGCTATCAGCACCAGGTGATTATGGCGGCGGGCGATTTTGTCCAGGGCTCGTCGAGCGAACTAAGCGCGGACGCGCCCATCAAGCCGCCGTACATCGCCTATATGCAGGGCGGACTTACCTATCAGCACATCAAGCTCGCCGTTATGACCGCCGTATCGGACATTGTCCGGGCAGGATATCTGAATCCATAAAAAACCGTCCCGAAAGAGGACGGTATATCGACCGGATACCATGCAGTTGAATATCACATCGCGCGGACCAGCGCGATTACCTTGCCAACGATTGATATTTCGCGGATATCGGCGTATATTGGCTGCATGAAGCTGTTTTCGGGCTGTAGGCGGACGCGGTCCCCTTCGCGGTAAAGACGCTTGACGGTGGCCCCGCATTCGTCGCTCATGCGCTCGGGTATGAGTACGACGACAATATCGCCGTTATAAATCTGGGCGCCGGGAAGAACGACGATCTGGTCGCCGTCCAGAATACCGGCGTTGATCATGCTTTCGCCCTTAACGGTAAGGATAAAGGATTCTTCGCTGCGGACGAGGGAAAGCGGAAGGGAGAGATAACCCTGAATCTCTTCCTGGGCAAGGATGGGCGCTCCCGCGGTGACGCGGCCGACGATCGGCGTCGGGTGCATTTTCGCCTTGCTGCGCTGAACGCCGATAAGCTCAATGGCGCGCGGTTTTGTGGGGTCTCTTTTGATAAGTCCTTTGCGCTCGAGACGCTCAAGATGACCATGGACGGTTGAAGTGGATTTCAGGCCGACAGCCTCGCAGATTTCCCGGACGGAGGGGGGATAGCCCTTTTCCTCCTGATGGGATTTAATATATTCGTATATGATCCGCTGCGGATTGCTGAGTTTTTGCATGGCGGCCTCCCAAACTAGTATTCGGTTCACTGATGTGATTATACCATACTATTAGCGAATGTCAAACGAATGTTCGCAATTTATACCTGAGCGAGGTATTAAAAATGAAGAAATGCGTGCTTTACGACCGCGACTGCATTGAGTGCGGCGAATGTAACATGTGCGACCTTGAACCGGGAAAAATATGCGACAACTGCATGCGCTGCGTCGAGGGCGGGTTTGATTACAACGAAGTGGTCATAGACGATGTTATCGACGATGACAACAACGCCCTGCCGGCAAAGACCGCAACGGACAAGGCCGCCCTGAAGGCGGCGTGGCGTGAACTGAAGCGTTCCGGCAAATGGAACAGGGAAGATGACGAATTCAACGATTAATCCTCCCTCAGTTTGACCGCTCTTGCCGCCTGGCGCCTGCGCTCGTCCGTCTGGGCGGCATAGTGCTTTTTTGTGGTGTTGACGTCCTTGTGTCCCAGCACGTCCGCAACGACGTAAATGTCCCCCGTCTCCTGATAAAGCATGGTGCCGTATGTGCTCCTCAGTTTGTGAGGGGACATTTTTTTCAGAGGGACGGCCGCCGCGCAGTATTTTTTAACCAGATTTTCCACGGCACGCACCGTCAGGCGGGTTTTTTGAAGAGAAAGGAACAGCGCCTTTTCGTCGCCTTCGGCGGCCTGAACGGTTTTCCGGTATTCGATATAGCCAAGGAGGGGGGAGGCGACTTCGTTGGAGAAATACAGAATGACCTGCCCGCCGCCTTTCCGGGTGACTTTAAAACCGTTGACCGAAAAATCGAAGTCGTCGATATTCAGTCCAACGAGCTCGCTGACGCGGATGCCGGTTCCCAGGAACAGGGTCAGGATCGCGATGTCCCTGAGCTTTGTTTTTTTATGGAACTCTCTTTGCCGTTCGGAAAGAGAGGAGCCGCTGTCAACCGCATCCAGAAGCTCGGCAACCTCGTCCGCTTCCAGCCGGAGGATGGGCTTTTCGTGAATCTTCGGGGATTCGAGCAGCGAAGCCGGATTGGCCGTGATTTTCTGCTTCCGGTAGAAATATTTAAAAAGAGAGCGGAGGGAGGCGATTTTCCGCGCTTTGGCGCGTTCCCGGTTTTTAACGGGGTTGCCTTCTTCGTCTTCATATAGAGATATATAGGAAATATAACGTTCCAGCTCATCCAGCGTAATCCGGTTTATATCTTCAAGGGTGTAGTCCTTGGACAGGATCCCTTTTCCGTCGTCCCGCACCTCAGAAAGATACCGGAAAAACAGCTTTAAATCCACAGCGTACTCGTATCGCGTCAGCACCGAAGTCCGGTCTGCGATACCCATAAAAAACTCCGCGCAGAAGGAGGGCAGTTCTTTTAGAAGTTCCCGCGTACGCAGCGTATATTCCCGGTCGCGCTGGTCTGCATACTTTTCCAACGGTTTTGCCATAGCTTTTCTCCAAATCCCATTTTTACCATAATATTACATCTATTCGTAAAAGACAAGTTTTACGAATAGATGTAATATGTTATGCAGAATCCAATGATAAACCGCGCGGCGGTTTTGACGGCGGATTCGCCGTTTGAAATCGCCGCGCGGTTGTTCGTTATTGAGGCTTGTTGGTCTTAATCTGCCCGGTAGCCAGCTTGTCGCAAAGATTGTTCAGTTCATTGTCGGAATGGCCTTTGACCTTATGCCAGCGAACCTTATGAATCTTTACCAGTCCGGCGATTTCCTTCCACAGATCTGAATTCTCCACCGGCTTTCTGTCCGCCTTTTTCCAGCCGTTCATCAGCCAGTTATCCAACCAGCCTTTTTCAAAAGCGTTGCAAAGATACGCGCTGTCCGTAAACACGTCCGCTTCGCACGGCCGTTTCAGCGCTTTCAGCGCCATAATCGCGGCGGTCAGCTCCATGCGGTTATTCGTCGTTTCAGGCTCGTAACCGGAGAGTTCCTTTCGGCTGCTTCCGTAAATCAGAACCGCAGCCCAGCCGCCCGGGCCGGGATTACCGGAACACGCGCCGTCCGTATAGATCTGAACGGCGGTCATATGCGGTTCTTCCCTATTGCTATATTATTCACAATTAGACGAGCTCTCTGGATTTTTTCGCGCACGCCGCCACAGCGTCTATCACGGCGCCGCGGAATCCGTCGCGCTCGAGCGAAGCGACGGCGTCGATCGTGGTTCCTCCGGGCGAACAGACCATATCCTTCAGATCGCCGGGATGTCTTCCGGATTCCATGGCAAGCTTTCCGGAGCCGATCACGGTCTGAATTGCGAGCTTAAGAGCGATATCCCTGGGAAGCCCCTCCTTCACCCCTCCGTCAGCCATGGCTTCAATAAACATGAAAACGTACGCCGGGCCGCTTCCGCTCACACCGACGACCGCGTCGATCAGGCGTTCGTCAACCCAGAGAGCGGTTCCGACGGCGGAGAACAACTTGAATGCCCACTGCTTTTCCTCCTCCGTAAAAGAAGTGGTATTCTTGCACATGGCCGTAGCCCCCTCCCCCACTAAAGCCGGGGTGTTCGGCATAACGCGCAGGACCCTAGTTTCCGGGAGGAGATTTTCCTTCAGCATTTTTGAGGAGACGCCCGCGGCGATGGAAACGACAGCTTTGTCGGCCAGCGCAGCTTTCGCGCTTGAAAGCACGGAAGCGACCACGTTGGGTTTGACGGCGACTAAAAGTCTGTCCGATTTTTTACAAAGCTCGTCCAAGCTGGCGGCCGGCGTAAATCCCAGCTTATTCGCCTTTTCTTTAAGCATGACGGAGTTTGTGTCAAAAGCGAGGACGTCTGCGGCGGGCATAAGCTTGCCTGCAATCCCCGTGATAAGGGCCGTAGCCATATTCCCGCATCCAATAAAGCCCAGTTTACATTCTTTTTGCATGATGAAACCTCCTAACAGGATAAAATTGACTTGAATATTGACTTGAATATTTAAAACGTTTATAATGGCTGATGTCGGTCAAATGCCGACTGGGTTTAGGGGAGTGGCTCAACGGTAGAGCAGCGGTCTCCAAAACCGCGGGTTGCGTGTTCGAATCGCGTCTCCCCTGCCAGATAAGAGTCGGCTTTGCGCCGGCTTTTTTCATATCTCGAATTATAGCAAATATGGGTATAAATGAAAAGCAAACCACGGAAAATAACAACTCCAATATCGGCGTTCAGAATTGCTGCGCCCCGCCGGGCAATTGCGCGCCAAATAAAACAAAGCCGCCGAATCTTCGGCGGCTTTGCTGAACGGATGCTATTTTGCGTAATCGGTTGCGCGGGTTTCGCGGATAACGTTCACCTTGATCTGGCCCGGATAATCGAGCTCGCTTTCGATCCTCTTGCAGATGTCGCGCGCGACGAGGGTCGTTTCCGCATCCGAGACGGCGTCTGGTTTCACGATGATTCGAACCTCGCGGCCGGCCTGAATGGCGAAGGACTTTTCGACGCCCTCGAAAGAGTTGGCGATCTCTTCGAGTTTCTCAAGGCGCTTGATGTAGTTTTCAAGGGTCTCGCGGCGCGCTCCGGGACGGGCGGCGGATATGGCATCCGCGGCCTGCACGAGCACGGCTTCCACGGTGTTTGGCTCAACATCACCGTGATGCGCCATGATGGCGTGGACCACCGCGTTGTTTTCGCGGTACTTCTTCGCAAGGTCCGCGCCGATCTGGGCGTGAGAGCCTTCGACTTCGTGGTCTACGGCCTTGCCGATATCGTGCAGCAATCCCGCGCGCTTGGCAAGGGCGACGTTGGCGCCCAGTTCCGCGGCCATAATTCCTGCGAGGTTTGCGACCTCGACCGAGTGCATCAAGACGTTCTGGCCGTAGCTGGTACGGTATTTCAGCCGTCCGAGAAGCTTGATCAGCTCGTGATGGACGCCGTGTATTCCGAGCGAGAACACGGTTTGTTCGCCGGCGTCGCGGATTTGGTTGTCAATCTCTCTACGGGCTTTCTCGACCATCTCTTCTATGCGGGCGGGGTGAATGCGGCCGTCCAGGACCAGTTTTTCAAGGGCTATGCGGGCTACTTCGCGCCGGACGGGGTCAAAGCCCGAAAGAATGACCGCTTCGGGCGTGTCATCAATGATCAGGTCGATTCCGGTGGCGGTTTC